>Ga0181520_10000056_pt1 | contig 205192 bp, 184 predicted proteins | sample PEATcosm2014_Bin_29_FD_132451 | JGI IMG/M metagenome (GOLD analysis project Ga0181520, IMG submission 132451) | Peatland microbial communities from MTU Mesocosm Facility, Houghton, MI, USA - PEATcosm2014_Bin02_30_metaG | ecosystem: Environmental > Terrestrial > Soil > Wetlands > Peat | place...
GGCAAGGCCGCCTCTCGCTTCAATGCCCTGAAACACGGCATCGACGCTCGATCCCTCGTGATCCCCGGCGAAGACCCCACCGAACTCGAAGCCCTCGCGCTCGACTACCACCAACAATTCAATCCCCAAGGCCCGCTCGAAGACTACCTCGTCGGGACCATCGTGCAATCCGACTGGAACCGCCGCCGCTACACCCGCATTGAAGCCCAAATCCTCCAGGCCCAACTCGACGCCTTCACCGGGAAAGCCGCCCAACTAATCTTCCGTCGCCTGGCTGCCGCCGAACGCAGCTACTTCCGTGCGTTGAAAGAGTTGCGCCGCGCCCAGCGGGAACGCTCGGCCGCCGAAGAAGCCGAAGCCGAAAGCCCAGCGGCCGAACCCCACCCAAGGCCGCCCGCCCCAGTCAGCGTCATCCCCCAGCCGGCGGACGGTCCCCAAATTGGGTTCGTTCCCTCAAATCCACCCGCGGTTTCCCCGCTGCTCACCAGCCTGAAGCTATGAGCGGGCGCCCAACCAGCGCAGCCGTGGCGCAAGCCGCCAGGCTTGCTGAGCCGGGAGTCGTCCCGGCTTTCCACCGCGGATTGGCTCCCAGCCCCACCGGCTCCCGGCCCCCGCTCCCGGCCCCGACTCCCGGCCCCCGGTCCCTGCGCGCACGGGGTTAAGCTGGAGTCTTGAACCGCACTGAAGCCCTCGAACGGGTTCGGCCCTGGTGGACCAAGTGTAAGCCGACCGTTCAATATCTGATTGAGACTGAGGCGCATGTCTATGCCCTCGCGATCTCCGCCAGCGTGCTGCTGGCCTTTTACCCGTTTGTCATCGTGATGATGTCGATTTGCCGCGACCTGCTGCACTGGAAGGCCGCAATGGAGATGGTTCCCTGGGCGCTCAAGGATTTCTTCGCGGGGGAGCAGGGCGATTTTATTGTCCGGAACATCCAGTCGTGGCAAATTCCAAGACTCGGTTTCACTTCGCTGTTCCTGCTGTTGTTTACGGCGAACGGCATCTTCGAGCCGATGGAGGTGGCGCTCAACAGGGCCTGGGGCGTCACCAGGAATCGCACTTACCTGAAGAACCAAGTCATCAGCCTCGGCTTGATTTTCGCTTGCGGCGGCCTGGCGCTGCTGTCGCTCATGCTGTCGGCCGGCCCTTCGCAGTGGCTGTCCGGCAAAGGTTGGCTGGGATACTTCTTTCTGGGATTGATTTTCAAACTGGCTGCCGTTCCAGTATCGATCCTGGCGCTTTTTCTGGTTTACTGGCTGCTGCCGAACCGCAAGGTGGAGCCGCGGCGCGTCGTCCCAGTGGCCATTGTAGTGGGCCTGATTCTGGAGGGTTGCAAGTACGTCAATATCCTGGTGGCGCCTGTGCTGGCACGCAAATTCAGGGACGAATACCAGGTCTTCCGGCACTCCGTCACGATCATTGTCTTGAGCGCGCTAGCGGCCCTGATCGTTCTCGCCGGAGCCCATTGGATCGCCAGCCATGAGAAGGCCGATCCGCTGGCGTAGGAGTTATGAAAGACTGGAAAGCCATCGCGAAGGCCGTCGCGCCTGAGATTCCGGCCGGGGAGTTGGACCGGGTCGTGGGTCCCCTCGAGGCGCTCGAAAAGGCGTTCCGTCCGCTGGTGAAGGACCTGCCGGTGGATCTGGAGCCTGCGCTTGCCTTGAGCGCGGAGGAAGAAGCGCAGTGAACATCCTGGAGGCGGCGGACGCGCTGCGCCGGCGCCGCGTATCTTCGGCCGAACTCACCACTGCGGCGCTCGCGCGCATCGACAAGCTGGACGGTACGCTCCGCGCCTTCATTACGGTCACCGGCGATGCGGCCTTGCGCCGCGCGCGGGAAGCGGATTCCGAATTGGCCGCCGGGCGGGACCGCGGCCCGCTGCACGGCATTCCCACGGCGGTGAAGGACCTGTTTATGACGCGCGGCGTGCGCACCACGTCCGGCTCCAAGCTCTTCGAGAGCTACGTCCCGGACCGGGATGCCGCCGTTGTCGAGCGGCTGGAGGCGGCCGGCGCCGTGCCGCTCGGCAAGCTCAACATGCATGAGCTGGCTTACGGCGTCACTTCGGACAATCCGCATTTCGGCGCCGTGCGCAACCCCTGGGACACAGAGCGAAGTCCCGGCGGCTCAAGCGGCGGCGCGGGCGCGGCGGTGGCGGCCGGCCTGGTTTACGCCGCGATGGGCAGCGACACGGGCGGGTCCATACGCGTTCCCGCGACGTTTTGCGGGACGGTGGGTCTGAAACCCACCTACGGGCGCGTGAGCCGCTACGGCGCTTTGCCTTTGGCCTGGAGCCTGGACCACATGGGGCCCCTGACGCGCTCCGTGCGCGATGCCGGCGTTCTGCTCAACGCCATTGCCGGTTACGATGGCCGCGACCCTGCCAGCTCGCGCCACCCCACGGTCGACTACGTGCCGGATGAAGGCTGTTCGGTTCGCGGCCTCCGCATCGGCTTCGCGAGCAGTTTCTTTGAGAGGCTCGACAGCGATGTGGAAATGTGCGTACGCGGCGCCATTGCGCGCGCGGCTGCGTTGGGGGCCGAGGTGAAGCCGGTGGTTCTGCCCGATCTGGCGGCATTGAACGCGGTGGGCCGGGTGATTCTGATGGCCGAGGCTGCCGCCTTTATGGAGCCTTACCGCGAGCGCCGCGAGAGCTTCGGAGCGGATGTGCTGGCGCTGCTCGACCAGGGGCGCGCCATCCCGGCCACGGATTACATCAATGCCCAGCGGTTGCGGCGGGCCATGCGGCGGGAGTTCGCGAAGGTATGGCGCGAGGTGGACTGCCTGGTAGTCCCGACGACGCCACACACGGCCCCGCGAATCGGCCAGACCACGGTCCGGTTCGATGGGTGCGACGAGGATGCCCGGCTGGCGGCTACGCGCCTGGTGCGCGGCATCAACGTGCTGGGCCTGCCGGCGCTTTCGATGCCCGGCGGTCTCTCGTCGAGCGGCCTGCCCATGGGGCTGCAAATCATCGGGCCGGCGTTCGACGAGGCGCTGATTTTGCGGCTGGGAGCGGCGCTGGAGGATGACGGCCTGGGCCTTCCGCCGTGCCCGATGTAAAAAGCTTGAAAGGGTCCCGCTGCCGGAGGCATAATCGCACTGGAGGCGCCATGCGTTTCGTATCGCTCGCCCTGTTCCTCGCCGCCGCCGTCTTTGCCCAGACGCCGCCCAATGGGCCTGACCGGCAGGCTTCGCCGCCGGCCGCACCATTCTATCGGGCGTGGTGGCCTCAGCCCCAAGCCTCCCAGGGGAAAGCCACACTCCCTATGACTCCAGAGCAACGCGCCCGTAATGAAGAGAAGCTCAGACAGGCACTCAAGTCGGTGAAGTCCGTGTCCGGCAAGATGGCGATCGCGTCCGCCAAGTCTTGCGCGATCCCCCTGTTAAACGCGACGCCGCGAAATGCGCAAGCCAACGACCGGCCGATGATCCTGCCTGCGCCGCCCAACACCGGCGCTTTTGCAATCCGCCAGATTTCACCGCCCGCGCCACCGTGCGACGATGTGAAACGATAATCCGGCGCAGCCTCCTTACGCGGAGGAAGCGCCTGGTCAGGCCCCAACCTGCTGAAGCAAGATGATTTACCTATGTTTTCAGTTGGAGGCGCGGGTCGGGATCGAACCGTAGATAGTTTGTAGCTAACGGCGTGAAATTTGAGTGGATAAAGGTTTACATGCACGATCTGGCCTCAGTTCTCTCCGCGGAATCGCCCAAATCAAAACGCATTCGCTTATTCGCGGATTGCGCGGATGTTCTTCGAACTGCGCCCAGGTGGTACCTCGCACGAACTGAATCGCCACGCTGACAGCTGGCTACGCCCCGGCCCACCCTCGCCGGCCGCATGGACTCTATGGCCGCGCTGCGCTGCGAATACCTGGAGCGTGACAAGACGGAAGTACAGGCGCTCACCGCCGGCAATAGCGCCGGCGCGCACCAGACGCCGGCAAACTGGCTACGAGTTCCACGCGCGAACGCCGAGACGCTGGTCGCGCCGATTCACCCAGGCCCGGCTGAACTGCGCAGAGTTGGGAGTCCAGAGGGTAGATCCCCACTTCGGAGAGCGCCCGGCTGAGGACGGCCAACTCCGCCGCAGTCGTTGTCCGGCAAAGGATGCGCAGCTTGCCATGGCGCCCTTCCAGTTCGAGCCTGTACTCTGGCCGGTGGGGTCCAGAGCGCGCTTGGCGGGGTGCCAGCAACTCGACAAAAGCCGCCGGCGGCGATGCCTTACGAGACAATCGGATCGAGGCCGCCATCCGATGTTTCAGCTTTCCGCCATCCAAATGCAAAGCAACCGCCGTTGGATTGCGCCATCCCGGCGCGCCACCGCCACGGCTGCCGACCACAACTCGTCGGGAATCGGGATCTTCCCCCGCCGGGTCTGTCTCCATCGCTCGAACCGGGAGCGCACCTCATCAATGCCGGGAACTGGGCACGTCCGGTTTGATGAGCGGGGATGGGAAACGGGGCGACGCCTCGGCGTCAGTGCTCGCGCCCATCCTCGACTCTACCCTTCGACATCCCCGATTGCGGACCCTATCGATCCACTTTGCCGCCCGGAATATCGAAGGAATGAAGATACCGCGGTCCGAATAATACATTGCCGCCCTGCGCTCCTTGGGTGTATATCTGGGAGTGACACCCCGGAGGCGCAACTTGACTGTTCGAGTCGCCCTTGCTCTCACTGCCGCCGTTTGTATTCTGCCCGCCTGCGCGCAAACCCCGACCGGTTCCATAGAAGGTCAGACCATTAACCTGAAGACCGGCGCCCCGCTTGGCAACCCGCCGCCGACCATGATGGCTTAGAGCGCGGCAGGTTCTTTGTCCTCCACGTGGCGACCGAGTTGCTGCCCGTCGGCGAAGGCCAGCAGGTAAGAGACATTGTCCTCAAACTGCCGCCGCTTGGGGCTATCGCCGGCAAGGTGGTGGACGACGCCGGCAAGCCGCTCCAAAACGCGCGGATCACCGTGTACCGCTATGACGGAGGCCAGTGGATGCGCATGGCCCAGACGGGCGAGCCCACTCAATTCGGCTATACCAATGATTTGGGCGAATACCGCGCGGCCGTGCGGTCTGGCTCGTACATCATCAGCGCCGCGTACCCGTTCGCAATCGGCCAGTTGGAGCCGGATCTTACGCCGGGAATGGGGCACCCGACCGTCTACTACCCGAACGCGCTCGGACCGGACACGGCGCGCTCGCTGATGGTGGTGAACGGAGAGACCGTCAAAGCGGATTTCACGCTCAAGAAAGCGCCCGCCTACCGGATTAGCGGTTACGTCGCTGGCCCGAACGGGCGCATTTTCGGCAATGCCTGCGTGGGAATCGTTCCAAAAGGCACGGCGCCCTCCAGGCTCCTGATGGTGGGCAGTATCAGCACGGGGGCGCAGGACGGCAGTTTCACGATGGTCGATGTCCCGCCGGGGTCGTACACCTTGACCGGCTGCGGGAACGACCCTCCTGTGTACGGCGCACAGGATGTGGATGTCTCCGGCAACATTGACGGTCTCAAGCTCCAGGTGGCGACTGGGCAGCCGTTCCGCGCAACCCTCAAAGTGGAGGACGATGCGAGCGTCAACGGCGCGAGGCTTTCTCTGGTGAGCCTTGCGGGCGGACGGAGCGCGCCTCTTGACGGTCGCAATTCCGTTCTCCTCGACAATGTCCTCCCGGCGCCGCGTTACATCCCGGCGATTCAACGGCTCCCAGCCGGCAGCTATGTCAAATCGGTCCTTTACGGCGGTAAGGACGTTCCGGCGGATGGCTTTCAGCCGGTCGCCGGCGAGTCTCTCGAAATCACAATCGGGTCCCAGGGCGCCGCGCAACTAACCGGCGCGGTAACGGATGCGGCGGGCCGCCCCGTAAGATACCCGTTGGTAACGGTGATGCCATCCGATGGAGGCCCGGCGGCCTCGGCAGCGAGCGTGATGGGTGGCGCCGACGGCAAATTCGCCTTCCAGACGCTGCGGCCCGGCGCGTACCTGGCGGCCGCCTGGGAAGAGATGATCGGACCGGTCCTGGTAGCGCGCGACGCCAGGCTGCTCCACCTATACCGGGCGCGAGGCAAGGCGGTCGCTGTGCAGCCGGGGACCGCGACTGCCGTATCCCTCACTCTAATCGGCTCTGCGGACGTAGTCCAGGCGCACAGCAATCCATAATTGTCTGAGAGAGGTAGCCATCATGAAGACGGTCCACTTACTCGTATGTTCCCTCGCACTCGCCTCGGTGTTAGGCGCCCAGACCGGCGGCTCCAGCTCCCTGACAGGCCAAGTGGTCAGTAGCGCCGATGGGACGCCGGTGCGGAGGGCCATGGTGACGCTGATGCGTACGACCGGCGGCCGCGCCTTTGTGCCGGGCCGGCCGCCGCAGGCGCAGATTTCGCAGCTCCATACGGAAACCGACGACCAGGGACATTTCGCTTTCCACGATCTGGAAGCCGGGGGCTACCGCGTCACCGTCCAGCGGCAGGGATTCGTCGGCCAAAACGGGATGCCCGGCGTCCCCGCCCAGAACCTCGAAGTGTTCCTGGGCGACGGCCAGCAACTGACAGGTTACGTGGTTCGCACCACGCCGCAATCCGTGATTGCGGGCCGGGTGCTGGACGAATACGGCGATCCCATCATGGGCGCGCAGGTCTTTGCGAGGCGGGCCGGCCCCGCGAACGGCATGACGCCGGCCAACGCGAACGCCGGAAACGCACAGAGCAACGATCTGGGCGAGTACCGCATTGCGGGCATTGGCGCGGGAGACTACATTGTCGGCGCATCCTACCAGGACCGGAGCCGCATGATCGTGCCGCCGAACCAGCAGCCTTCGCCCGACAAGCCCCAGCTTGTCTACGCGACCACCTATCACCCCGCCACGGCGGTTGCGAGCGAGGCCGCCGCGGTACACGTGACAGGTGGCGCCGTAGTCGGCGGCATCGACATCAAGCTGGCGAAGATCACGGCGTACAGCGTTCACCTCACGGTGGTCGATCCGGGAGCGCCCTCGAACGGCCAAGTCGCATTTCCGAATTTGCGGCCAAGGGACCCCACCGCGATGCCTGGACCCTTCTTCGGAGCACAACGCCAACAGGATGGCTCTTACCTGATCAACGGCGTGCCGCCGGGTTCCTACGAATTGACCGCGCAGAGGAACACGAACAATCCCGGGACGCCCGGTCCGGCGGTGAGCGGGAATATGCCCATCGACGTGCGCGACCGGAACCTGGAAGGCGTGGTTCTGGAAATGAAGCCCAACGCCGATTTGCAGGGGAGCGTGAGGCTCGAACAACCGGGAGGTTGCGATGCCAACAACCTGAGCGTGGGCCTGAGGTCGGGGTTACCCGGAGGGTTCGTCTACGGCCCGATGACGGGGCAGGCGAGGGTGGGCGACGACCTGCGGTTCGAGCTGAAGGGCGTGCCGCCGGGCGTTTATGCCGTCAGTCTCATGGGCAACATTGGCCGTTGCTACGTGAAATCCGCCGTATACCGTGGGCAGGCGGCCCCGGCAGATGCGCTTACGGTGACGGAGAGCGGGTCTCTAGTAGTTGTGTTGGCCGCTTACAGCGGGCAATTGAGCGTGACAGCGGTGGACCGCGACGGCAACCTCGTGCCGCGCGCGCGGATCATGCCCGTGCCGAAGGAAAACGGGCCGGGCCAGACTACCGTGAGCGGCATGACGGGCCCGGGCGGCCAGATCACGTTCGGCTCCATTCGCCCGGGAACCTACGACGTGTATGCATTCGATACCCCCGATCTAAGCGCTCCGTTCTATCAGCCGGACGCCGACGCCATGAAGGCCTTTGAGGGCCGCGGAAAAACGGTAACCGTGCCGCAATCCGGACGAGCCACGATTGAGGTGACTGCGATTCCGGCCTCCGAGACGGGAGCCGTGGCGCCGCCTCCGCCTCCTCCCGCCGCCAAGGGAAGCCTGGCGGGCCGGGTAGTGAGCGCCGTCAACGGTTCCCCGATAGCGGGCGTGGTGGTTACTCTGCGCGGTCAATTCAACACCGCCGTCCCGCCGCGCGCGCCCAGCGCGTCGACGGACGATCAGGGCCGCTTCTCGTTCCCCGACCTCGCGCCGGGGCAGTATAGCCTTATGGCGGCGGGACAAAAATTCATCGCAGCCAGCCTCAGCCCCTTGGGGAGTCTCGGTGACCAGGTGATCGTGGGCGAGGGACAGCAAGTCTCGGCCTACATCCTGAAGCTGATCCCCGAAGGAGTCATCGCCGGGACCCTGAAGGACGAATCCGGCCTGCCCGTCCTGGGCGCGCGGGTGCAGGCATTTCGCTATCGCAACCAAACGGGCGAGCGGCGGCTGCCGCCGGCGGGCGCCACGCAAACCGACGACCTTGGCAGCTTCCGCGTCGCCAACCTCGGCCCCGGAGATTACTACATCGCCGTCGAACCCATCACGCCTGCCAACCCCGCGGTGATTCGTTCGAATACCTTTGCGGGCGGCCCGGCGATGGAGACGACCGGCCAAGTCACTACCGGCCAAATCATTGCCCAACCTGCCGCCGCCTCCCAGGCGCCCGAAACCATCACGGGGCCGCTGCCCTCCGATCCCGAGTCGGACTATGTTCCCATGTGGTATCCCAACGCGGCGCAGCCTTCCGCCGCGACCGCCGTCAGGTTAGCGGCCGGCGCCACGGTGGCCAACATCGAAATGACGTGGCGTAAGACCAGAGTGGTGCGGCTCCGCGGCAAAGTGTCCGACCCCGCCGGCGGCGCGGTGGGCGCGCCAGTCCTCAGGTTGATGCCGAGGGGCGCCCAAGTTACGTCGCTGGCTATCGGCAGTACGCGCGCAGCCCGCGACGGCACGTTCGAAATATCGGGAGTTCCGGCGGGTTCCTATAGCCTGATTGCCTGGCCCGGTTCTCCGGCTGGAGGTGGCGGCAGAGGCGGGCAGGTGGCCGGAATGGCGGTCATGGGCGGTCCCGGCGGACCTTCGAACAGGGTCGCGGTCCAGCCCATCGACGTGAAGGACTCCTCTATCGAGGCAATCGATCTGGAAGTGAGTGGAGGCCGCACGATCAAGGGTTCCATCAAAGTGGATGGCGCCGGGTCTCTCCCGCGGCCGTTCTTCTTTAGCCTGAGATCGGAGGAGGGCGTCGGCAATGGGATGGTCAATATGGCCGGCGACGGGACGTTCACCCTCAGCAACGTTTTTCCGGTGGTCTACACGCTAAACTCCCAGAACTCCCAGAGCCTGCCGGCCAACTGCTATGTGAAGGCGATCCGTTACGGGGGCAAGGATCTTCCCCTCGCGGATTTCGAACTCACGGGCGACGGGCAACTGGAAGTGGTCGTCAGCACTACGGCCGCGGTTCTGGAAGGCTCCGTCACCGGCGCGGACGGCAAACCGGCGGGCCTTGCCGGCGTGGTGGTTGCGCCGGTTTCGGGGCCGACGCCGGTGCGAATGGGTAATGCCGACGCCAACGGCAGTTTCTATTTCGCGAACCTGCCGCCGGGGGATTACCGCGTGTTCGCCTGGGACGCTTCGACGCCGGAAGCTTCAGACCCGCCCGGATCGCTCACGCCTTTCGCGAGGTACGCCAAGACCGTGACGCTGGGCGCAAGCGCGCATGAGAAGGTGCAGGTGACGGTGGCGCCCTTGGGCCGCTAGCTCACTTCCAGAGTCTGTCGACCACGAGTATCACGATGGTCTCGCTCTCAACAAATACCGCTAATAGAGCGGTCGCCGGGCCCATCCTTCCCTATAGGAAATTATGACCGGCGGCGGGGCCTCGGTCTGGCCATCCCTCCATATGGCCGCAAGACGCTCTCGTTCAAGAACCGTCGCCGGACACGTGGCCATGTCTGTTCCTCGAAAGTGGGAATTGCGGACTTCATTCCGTAAAGTGGCCGTGTCGGGTTTCGCCACATCCAATGAAGTCCAGGATCCCGTTTCCCAGACCTGATGATGGTGGGCAAGCGTGCCCAATGGCAGGATGTGGGAGCAAGGCCCGACTCGGAAGAGTCCATGGCTACGCCTTCACAGGGCGAGGTGCTGAAGTCTCTTCAGGCCCTGGGACTCAGTTTGGAGCCACGCAAGATGCCGATGCCGCAACTGGTCATCGATCATGCGGAGAGAATGCTCTACAAAAGTACCAGCCTGTGGTTCAGATCAAAAAGGGCAGTCGTCGACGGGCGGGGCTGGCTGGACAACAGGCGGTGCCGGCGGAACATACGGCTTCCAGCCTTTCGCCCTGTACAGAATCCGATGCGGCGCGGCCCACACGATCTCGCCTTCACACCTCAAATCCACCAAAGAGACCACTCGGCTCCCCCCTTTCAAATACGTGAAAACCTCCCGATACCAGCAGACGTAGCGGTCCAGTAGCCCTCGGAAACGATGGCCTTTCGCCTCCAGCTCATGCGCGCGGCGCTCGTTCTTCGCGCGCGCCCGCTCTGGGTCGGCTTCTTTGGGGACGAGTTCGACGGCGATGTCCACGTCGCTTGGACGGTCCACGTCCGCTTTTACCATGCTGCCAAACAGGACCACGGCGACCACTTTGCCGAGGAAGTAAGGGTCCTGGTTGACGCCTTCCACGCGGACCATGAACTTCCGAAGCGCCCGGTCCCCGGTAGCTCGCGTCACGCGGGCAGCGGCAGTCGCCGACGACATCGTCTGGCCGGCGCTGGTTATGGACCAACGCCCCGGTCCGGCACGCTCGATAAGCCCAGCGGAGACCATGGCCCTGACGAACTTCCGGCCCTCCGCGGCCGAGAACCCCGCAACCACTTCCAAGCGGGCCAGGTTCCAATCCAAATGAACGCGCAGCCGCCGCAGCGTATCCCGCACGAGAACCGCTGGATATCCCGCGATTGCTCCCTTCGGGTCAATCCGCATCCGTTCCACCAGGATAAGCAACTTCGTCCTCGCCGTCTCGCCGGTCTCTGGCTCCGGCGTACCCACCTCGGGCAAGATAGTCCGGCGGCGGGGAAGGCCGCGGTATGAAGAAATCGACCAGGAAGAAGAAAGCGCCCAGGCGGGTTCTGCGGTTGCCGGACCTGGATTATGCGAAGGGGGCAGTGCTGAACACCCTCGGATCGCCGACATCGAAGCGCTCGTATGAGTTCGCCATCGACGACTTTGTGATCTGGTACTGTTCGGAACCGAGGCTGGCATTCAGCAAGACCGTCGTACTCCGTTACCGGCTTGAACTGGAGTCCCGCCAGCTTGCCCCGGCGACGATCAACCTCCGCCTGGCGGCTGTGCGGCGCCTCGCCTACGAGGCGGCCGACACCGGATTACTTAGTCCGGAACTGGCGGCCGGCATCCAGCGCGTGAAGGGCGCCAAGAAGGTGGGCGTTCGGTTGGGCAACTGGTTGACCGCCGATCAGAGCCGCAGGCTGTTGCAGGCGCCAGAGGCGGAGACAGTACGGGGCAGGCGGGATCGGGCGATCCTGGCCCTGCTTCTGGGCTGCGGCCTGCGCAGGGCGGAAGTAGCCAAGCTTCAGGTTCAAGACGTCCAACAACGCGAAGAGCACAGGGCGTTGGTCGACTTGATCGGCAAGGGCCGCGACATTCGAACCGTCCCTGTTCCCGATTGGGTCAAGGCGGTGGTAGACAACTGGACAGGAGCCGCCACGATTCAAGACGGGCGGCTGATTCGGTGCGTAAGCCGGACCGGCGGCGTGTGGGGCTCCGGCATTACGGAGAAGGTCGTCTGGCACATCGTGAAACGGTACGCTGCCAAGGCCGGCATCCAGCAACTCGCGCCCCATGATTGTCGCCGGACCTGCGCCCGTCTATGTCATGCTGCGGGCGGCGAGTTGGAGCAGATTCAATTCCTGCTCGGCCACAAGTCGGTGGAAACGACGAAGCGCTACTTGGGATGCAAACAGCGGTTGCGCGAGGCTGTGAACGACAAAATCGGGCTGGCGCCGTGAACGAAGTTGCGCCCGCCGCCGCGCCGAGCTCGTCGAAAAACGCCACAGCCGGGGGTCAAAATGGAATGTCTAAGTGCGAACCAATGCCGCATCGAGCTGCTGTATCGCGCGCTGGAGGTTCCGGCCCAGATCAGCGGCGCTGTTCTTGCCCCTACCACACGCACCGCACCGCATACTGTTGGATGTACGGGTCGCTGGTGAGGAGCGGTAGATCCTCCGCCACGGCCTGCGCCACCAGGATCCGGTCGAATGGATCCCGATGAATCGGGGGCAGGCCGTGAAGGTGATACGCGTGAGCCGCTTGCACCGGGAGAACCCGGGCCCCGAGCGCCGCCGCCCAGTCCGGCAGGGTCCGGGCGGGGTTTGGGATGCGGAGACCGCCCGCGCCGCACTTGATCATGATCTCCCACAGGGAAGCCACGCTGAGCACCAGCGTATCTCGCGGCGATTCGCAGATACGGCGCGCTTTACGCGACAGCTTGCCGGGACCGGTAGCGGCCCACAGGAATGGCGCCGTGTCCAGCAAGTATGTCACAGGCCCCCGCCCGCGAAGGCCTCGGCTTCCGCATCGGTCATAGGGCGCTCCCATCCTTTAGACATCTCGATCTGTCCGGCGGCGAAGCCCAACTGGCGTTTGCGGCTGCGTGGCCGATAGGGAATCAACTCCGCCACGGGCGTACCGTCGCGCATGATGATCACCTGTTCCCCGGCAGTGGTCTCCTGCAGCAACCGGGACAGGTTGGTCTTCGCCTCGTGTACGTTGTAGCTCCTCATGTCCTTACCATTCCCCCTATATTAGTCCATGTGAGTTAGCTAAGCAAGTCGCGCTGGCGTCCGAAAACGGTCTGACGCCGCATTGCACCGCTATATCCGGCGCCGGGAGAGAGACATTCCCAAACTCACCGGCTTATGCGAAATAGCCATCGGCAGGGCGCTTGGGGCGCTTGATAAGAACGGCCTCATAGACCGCCAGAAGAATCCTGGTCCTACCCGCAACCGTTATCGCATCCTCTGGGAGGAACCGGCGGCGAAGAACAAGAATTACGCCAAGATAGGGTCCGGAACAAAGCGGCGCCTCAGTGCGGGTTCACGAGAATCGAAGAAACCGAAACCGCCGGCGAAAAACGCGCGACTACTTCGATCCGTAAGATCCGGCGCCGACGCCGGCGGAGATGGGATCCCAAGGACCGCGGCGGCCGGAAAAGAATCCTCCAACGCCCCAGCACACAACTCCACCGCCATCAGTTGCAAGCTCCCCACAGCCACACCAGCCGGTGCAGAAAGCCATCCCATCCCTGGCGCCGCCGACGAGGGGATCGGCCTGAGCCGATCTCCGATCCCCAGGGATTACGAAGCCGCTTCGCCGAGCAGAGCGGATAGGGGAACGGCCTCGGTAGACGGGTCCAGGCGATACCGCTCTTTGCCAGGATACACCACAAACCGATGCGTGGCCTTGACGTCCTCGCACGCTAAATGGAAGCCTTTCGCAGGCCGCGGGTTGAGCGATCGCTTGACTTCCACGGCCCAAAGGCGCCGCGGCCCGAACTCGAGCAGCAAATCGATCTCGGCGCCGGCCGCCGTGCGGTAGAACCAAGCGGTGGCGGAGGCCGGGGCCGAAGCGAGCAGATTCTCGATGGCGAAGCCTTCCCAGCTCGATCCTGCGACCGGGTGCCCAAGAAGCTGCTCCTGGTCCGTCAGTCCGAGTAGAGCGTGGAGGACGCCGCTATCGCGCACAAATACCTTGGGCGAGCGGACCAGACGCTTGGCCAGGTTGGCGGTCCAGGGCGGCAACCGCCTGACCAGCAGCAAATCCACCAGGATGTCGAGGTAACGGGCTACCGTCTGGCCGCTGACGCCCAAGCCGGCCGCCAGCCGGGCGGCGTTGAGCAGTTGGCCTTGATTGTGGGCCAACATCCGCCAGAAGCGGTGCAGCGTTTCGGCCGGCACGCGCGGTCCGAGCGCCGGGATATCGCGTTCCAGGTACGTTTGAATGAAAGCGCTCCGCCAGCGGAAACTGGACGAATCATCCGCTGCCAGATAGCTGTCCGGGAATCCGCCGCGCACCCAGAGGCGGTCCGCGGCTCCCGGTCCCAGACTGGCGACCTCCGGCAGAACAAAAGGCGTCAGCTCAAGGTAGGCGATCCGCCCGGCGAGACTCTCCGCCGATTGCTGCAACAAGTCCATTGAAGCCGAGCCGAGCAGCAGGAACTGGCCCGCGCGGATGCCTTTTCGGCGCCGTTGATCGATGACGCCCCGTAAAACCTGGAAGATCCCCGGCGCGCGCTGAATCTCATCGAGAATGACCAGCCTGTCCGCGTGGGCCGACAGATACAGCTCGGCGTCGGAGAGTTTCGCGCGGTCCGAAGGAAGTTCCAGGTCGAGATAGACCGCCTTCTCGGGCACAGCGTCGGCGAGCGCTCGAGCGAGGGTCGTCTTGCCCGCCTGGCGAGGTCCCAGCAGGGCAACCGCCGGAAAGTCAGCCAGCAGCTCCTGAACCCGAGGTTGCGCGGCGCGCGCGATCACTCTGCAATTATACCGCGTCGTGGAAGAGTTGCATGGTTGTTCGTGTACTTGTTCGTGTACTTGAGCTGACGGTTCACTTCTCCGCTCGCATCCGAAAAATACCCCGGGAAGACTGGCGCGGCTTCCGGATGACCGCCGGCGCGCTGCTCAGAGAAGACTTCACAACCCATCCGTGACATCCCAACCCAATTTCGTAAGCCCCAATTCGACATTAGACAGCCGCATCAGCAACTGTTCCTGCTTCTCCTTGGACGCCAACTGCAGCAGAACCCGCTACACGGCCACATTCACCGCCTCTGCCTGCTGCTTCAGGTACTGCTGGGATCTCTTGACGTTCTCCAGAAAGTCCGTCAGTCTCGGGATGTCGAACCGTACGCCTCCACGTACTGCCGGAACTCGGCTTCCATCATCCACGTCGACTTACACCGGGGGCACGTTACCGTCTCGGCCTCTTGCTCTTGCTTTTTTCGCGCCATCTCCTTGTCCTTCTCCTCTTCCTTTTCCTCTTCCGCTTCGCCGCCGGCATCGTCATCGTCCACGGCCCGGATAGTCAGATCCGCGGCTGGCTGGAAACGAACCCGTAGGAATTTCTTATACGTCGTCACCAGATATCCAAACGCCCGGTGTTTCCGTTGCTTGGGCTTGGGGTTTTTCTTTTCAATGCGTAACACTCCGAAGGGAGTCTCCAGCTTATATGTCTTCCTCAGCTCCACGAGACATTCTTCGAGGATCACCTTGACCAGTTCCCGCGCCATACGATAAGTGAAGCCTTTTTCCTGGAGCGCCAGCACTAAGTTGTCCCTGCCCAGGACGGTCTTTGCCTCCACTTTCCGGTTAATCTCCTTCCACGGCTTCCGCGCCCCAACGACCTCTTTCTCGTCCGCCTGCTTCTGCTCCGATAAGATCATCTCCCACGACCATAAGAAGGTCGCCATGGACCGGCTCAAGGTCTACAACGCCACGCAGATGGCAGACATCGACGAGGCCGCGCAGAAGCCGCCGGCTCCACCGCGGAAACGGTCGCCCCGATAGCGGAAGAACCCATCCTCTCCTGGTCCGGAGATCCTGAACGCGGACGGGGTTGATCGCCCGCCAATACCTGTTTGTAACGGTTTCCTCCACGAAAAGTTTGTGGAGAGTTTGTGACTCTCTGTCACAAACTCCCACAAACTGCGTCAACCAGCCACACTCTGTGGCAACTTGATCTGTTTGTAATTTGTTGTAAATAAGCAATTTAACTGGAGGCGCGGGTCGGGATCGAACCGACGAATAAAGGTTTTGCAGACCTTTGCCTTACCACTTGGCTACCGCGCCCGAAGGGAGGCTCTATCTGCAAAATAGCGCGGCGGCGGGGGCCAAGTCAATTCCGGATTGCCGCCCGCTGCCGCCGGCCCGTCATCGCGGGCGCAGCCCAGACCCTGCTGCACGCGGTATGCGCGTGAGCGGGCTCGATGGTTCGCGGGCTTCCGGAGGCATTACGAGGAGCCTTATTTCGGAGGGATGGCTGCGGTCGTGGTAAACGGTTTGGGTCGCGGCGATTGGCTTGGTCTCGTCCGCAAGCCGGCCGCCGGTGTTGGGATTGCGGTCGAAGCGGGGGAAATTGCTGCTGGAGATCTCCAAGCGAATGCGATGTCCCCTCAGAAAGACATTGGCCGTCACGCCGGCATCAATGGAAAGCTTGTAAACCTCGCCGGGTTTGGCCAACTCCGGCTTCTCCAGCGATCCGCGGTAGCGCACTCGCAGAATGCCGTCGGTCAGGTTGCGCGCGCTGCCGTCCGGGAAAACATCTACCAATTTGGCGGTGAAATCCGTGTCCTTCGCGCTGGTGGACGCATACAGCGTGACTTCGACGGGGCCGATGGCTTCCAGGTCGCTCTCAAGCGGCTTGCCGGTGTAGACCAGTACGTCCTTGCGCCGTTCCACCGGGCGCTGGTCCATGGGACCCCAGGGAAGCACGCGCGGGTTGCAGCAGACGGCCCCGCCGCGCGTGGGCGCCGGGTCGCGCGGATTGTAGACGAAACCGTCCCGCGCGCTATGTTCCACGGGCCGGTCCGTGAGCGTGCCATCGCCTTCCAGCGTATTGGCCCGGCCCCCGCTCGCCAGGTAGAGCGCTACGGGGCGCGCTTCGGCAGGCGGCCATTCGCTTTCCTCCCGCCACTTGTTGGAACCCATGACAAAGATCTTCAGCGGTGGCCCAGCAAGCGCCAGCTCGTCCTTCCCCATCAGCCACCGGTCGAACCAGGCGAGTTGCAGCGTGCGGACGGGAACTTTGGAATCCGCTCCGAAATCCACGTCCTGAAACTCGTAAGACATGTTGTGCGGCCAGGGACCGATAATGACGCGATTCATGCCGGACGCCTTGTGCAGCGCGCTAAATGCATCCAGGTCGCTCTCAACAAAGTTGTCGTACCAACCGCCGATGGCGAAGACCGGAATCCGAACGCTGCGAATCCGCTCCCGGACGCTGATGGCGCGCCAGAACGAATCGAACGCCGGATGGTTTATCGCTTCCTGGAACATGCGCGACGGCCGTCCGGTCGCGGCGATATCGGCTGTGCGCAGCGGAAGGTGCAGCACGTACTTATCGAAATTCGGCTGATACCCGGGAACCTTAAGGTTCTCCGCCATCCATTCGAGCCGCCCTCCCAGTTTCATGGCGCCGCCTTCGGAGTAGAACCGGTCGCGGTAATCGTCCCAACCTGAGACAATCGGGAAGATGGCCTTCAAATAGGGATTGTTGAGCGTGGCGACTTTCCACTGCACGATGCCGCGGTAGGACCCGCCAATCATGCCGATCTTGCCGTCGCACCACGGCTGGCGCGCCATCCAGTTCAGCGTGTCGTCGCCGTCGTTCGGTTCCTGCTCGAGCGGCGCAAACACGCCTTCGGATTCGTAACGGCCGCGCACGTCCTGGACCACCACGGCATAGCCGCGGTCGACGAACGCCTGGGCGAGGGGCGTGATATCGAGTTCCTTGTTATACGGCGTCCGTTCCAGGATGGCGGGCACGCGCGCGCGGTCCGCGGGGAGGTAAAGGTCGGCCGAAAGGCGCACGCCGTCGCGCATGGGAATCCGCACGTTCGAGCGCTTGACCATGGGCGCCGCGGACAGCGCCGCGCCGCACGCCGTAATCAGGCACAGTACTCGCGCAACAATTCCCAATACCGCGCTCCCGTTACCTCTACCCGGTGGCGTTCGTGGATATGTGTGGCCCCGCGCTGACCGATGGCCACGGCCGCCCCGTTCGCTAATGTTAGCAAATGTGCGCTTTGACGAAGAGACTCCCGCTCCGCCGCGCCGCGTTCTATGCGTACGCAGGCGTCTTCGGGGAAGCCCGCGGCAGCTTGCGAATCGGTCAACAGAACCGGCTTGCCAAGCCCCATGAGCCGGATCGCAATGCCGGAAGTCTCGCCCGCCGATGGGTCCCGCAGATTGATGCAAGCGTCCACCGAGGCCGCCGCCAGCCAGAATTCGCGCTCCGGAAGATGGCCCCGCCGCACGATGCCCGGCGAACGGAGAAGCGGCGCCGCGGCTCGCTCCAGGTCAGTGGAAATGAAGCCGCCGGCCACCAGCAGCGCCACCCGCGGGTTCTCGCGGCGCACCTCCGCGAAAGCTTCCAGCACGGGAATCAGGCGCTTGGATTCACGCAGATGGCCGAAAACGCCGAACAGAAACGCGCCGGGATCCACCCCCAGGCGCTGGCGGTAGCGAGCGGCGGCGGATTCGGAGGGGACCGGCTCGGGCGCCTCGAAGAGGTGGGGAATTTCCACCACGCGCGCGGCCGCCCCCGCCATGCGAGCCGCCTCGGGATTGTGAACCACCACTGCCGGCGAGCGTTCCAGAACCCGGCGCAGCATGGGGAAATCGAAATAGCGGGCCTCGGACCCGGATGCCGCGCGGCCTCGCCACAACTCGGCGGCCAGTGCCCGATGCCACTCGCCATAGTTGTAGACGAACTCTTCGATGTACGCCGATTCGTCAAGCTGGCCCAGCAAAAAGTGATGGAGCACGGCGTCGTGCAGAACCACCACGCCGGGATGCGCCATGGCGCGCCGGTAAATGCCGGCGTGCAAGGCGTTGTTTCCCAGGTGGTAGAGCGCCACATCGCAGCGCCGCGGCGCAACCTCCACGCGTCCATGGCGCCGCAACTCCGTCAGAAGGGCCGCGGCATAGCCGGCCACGCCGGTGCGGGCGGGCGGCAGCGGGGAGTAGAAGCCTACGGTCACGCTTTCTTCCGCGCCCCGAAAAGGGCCGTGCCGACGCGGATGCACGTGGCGCCTTCCTCGATGGCGGCTTCAAAGTCGTGCGACATGCCCATGGAAAGTTGCTTGAGACCGTGCCGTTCGCCCAGTTCGCGCAGGCGCCGGAAATAGGGGCGCGATGCCTCCGGGTCGTCCGACCACGGCGGCATGGTCATCAAGCCGAGCAGGCGTAAGTTGGCACAATGGCGCACGGCATCGATCAGGTCCGGCAGCTCCGCCGGGCTGGCGCCGCTCTTGGCCTCTTCCTCCGAGAGTTTGACCTCCAGCATCACATCGAGCGGGCGGCCCGCCTGGTCCAGACGTCCCGCCAGGCGCGCCGAATCCACCGTCTGCACCACGTGAAACAGCTCGGCGGCCTTATTCGATTTGTTGGATTGCAGGTGTCCGATCAGATGGAAGCGGGCGCCGACCAGATCCGCGACTTCCGGCGCCTTGATTTCAAACTCCCGCACGTAGTTCTCCCCGAACTCGCGCAGTCCCAAGGCGTAGGAGTCGCGAATGGCGGAGGCGGGGAACATCTTCGTCACGGCCAATAGCGTGATTTCAGCCGGGTCGCGCCGCGCGCAGCCGGCCGCGCGCGCCATGCGTACCCGAACCGCTGCCAGGCGCTCCGCAAGCGTCTCCATAAACGGCTGCACGCTTCATTATAAGTGTCCCAGCCTTCATGCTTCCCGCTGGCAGACCACGTTGTCGATCAGCCGAACGGCGCCGATCCATACCGCCGCGGCGATGCACACCGATCCATCGATCCGTTCGACCGGCTGCATCCGCTCCGGGCTGACGATTTCCAGGTATTCGACGCGGATCGCGCCCTCGCACCCGAGCACCGCCAGGGCTGCGCTCCGCACCTCTTCCGGACTTGTCGCGCCGCTCGCGAGGCGCCGGGCCGCGGCCTGCAAGGCACGGTACAGCGCGGGGGCGATGCGGCGCTCGCCGGCATCGAGGCGCCGGTTGCGCGAGCTCATCGCCAGGCCATCCGGCTCGCGCACCGTGGCAACCGAAACGATGGTGACCGGCACATTGAGGTCGGTCACCATCTTCCGGACGATCGCGAGCTGCTGCGCGTCCTTCTCGCCAAAGTAGGCCTTGTCCGGCTGAACGATGTTCAACAGCTTGGCGACTACGGTGGCCACGCCGCGGAAGTGACCGGGGCGAAACTCGCCGCAGAGCCGTTCCGATAGCGACGTCACCTCGACAAACGTCAGGTGCGGTTCCGCATACATCTCCTTGGCGTCCGGCGCGAACACGATATCCACGCCGAGCGCGGCGCAGAACTCGACGTCCGCCGCAAGAGTCCGCGGATACCGGTCGAAGTCCTCGCTGCGGTCGAATTGCGTCGGGTTCACGAAGACGCTCACCAAGACGAAATCCGACTCTTCCCGGGCCCGGCGGATCAGCGCGCCATGCGCGGCGTGCAGTGCTCCCATGGTGGGGACTAAGCCGACCGTGCCACCTCGCCGCCGCGCCGCAGCCACGCTGTTCCGGATCTCCGGGATGGTCCGCAACAATTCCGCGCTCAATGGCCCGACTCCCGCGCCGGCGCCGTTCGCGGCCGCCCAGCCTCTGGAAACCGGCCGTTCCGCACGTCGGAGATGTACTCGCCGGCGGCCTTCCCAATGGCGTCGCCAAGCTCGGCGTAGCGCTTGACGAACGGCGGCGTAAATTCGTCATAGAGGCCGAAGGCGTCATAGCTGACCAGTACCTGCCCGTCGCAGTGCGGCCCTGCCCCGATGCCGATGGTAGGGATTGCCAGCTCCTCGGTGATCGCTTTCGCCAGATCGTCCGGAATCGATTCGAGGACGATGGCGAATGCGCCCGCCTCCTGAAGCACCCGCGCCTCCTCCATCACATGCGCGGCTTCGTCGCAGGACTTGCCGACGCGCCGGAAGCCGCCGAACCGGTGGACGGATTGCGGTGTCAATCCCACATGCCCCATGACGGGAATGCCGATTTCGACAAGCCGGGCAACCACATCCGCGAAGGCGCGCCCGCCCTCCAGCTTTACCGCGGCGGCGCCGCCCTCCTGCATCAGTCGCCCGCCATTCCGCACGGCGTCCGGGATGCCCGTCTGGTAGCTGAGGAACGGCATATCGGCGATTACCAGGGCCCTCCGCGTCCCGTTCGAAACCGCCCGCGTGTGGTGCACCATAGCGTCGAGCGTCACCGGCAGCGTCGTTTCGTAGCCGAGGATCACCATCCCGAGCGAATCGCCGACAAGAAGGGCGTCGATGCCCGCGCGATCCAGCAGCCGCGCCATGGTGGCGTCGTAAGCCGTCAGCATGGTGATTTTCTGGCCGCGCTTTTTTCTGTCGGCCAGATCTGGGATTCGCATCGGCCCTTCCTGTTTGTTCATCCGGTTTCAGCTTTCTCGCAAGAGCGCTTCCATTCGTTCCGCCGCGCCGGCTGCCAGGCCCTTGCGCCGCGCGATGTCCAGGGTTTGCACCCCCGCCGCGCGGTACAGATCCTGAATGCGCCGCGGCGCCGAGTCCAACGCCTCAAGATGCAGCCGCACGGTTCCGGCATCCCCGCGCTCAATGGGTCCGGTCAGCGCCGCCACTGGACCGCGCTCGAATACATTCTCCACTGTGGCGCGAACCAGCGGCTCCAATGCGCGGAGCGCGCGATCGCCATCCTCGCCGGACGCCGTGGCCAGCAGGCCCTGCGCGGCGTCGATCAGCGCATCCACGTAATTGCTGGCCATCACGGCCGCCGCGTGGTACAACGGCCGCGCTTCCGGCCGAATTCTTAGCGCGCGGCCGTCCAACAGACCCACAAGCCGCTCCGCCCAATCCACCGCTGGACCATCGCCCGATACGGCGAATGCGGCCCCCGGCAGCGCCCGCAGTCCTTGCGCCGGGCTGCCGATGGTCTGCAACGGATGGAGGGTCCCGCAAGAGAATCCGCGCAAACGCAACGGCCGAAGTTCCTCGATGTCCTTCGCCCCGCACGTGTGGAGTGCGATCCCGGCGCCAGAAACGCCCTTGGCAAGCGACTCCGCAACGTCCTGGAGGGCGGAGTCCGAGACCGCAATCAAGACCCTTGACGCGCGGTCCGACAGTTCACCGTACCCAACCGGATCGACTTTGTCCCCGATGAACTCGGCGGCGAGTCGGGTTCTTTCCGCGTCGCGGCCGGCGACGCACACCACCGGCTCGCCGCGCTCGCGGAGCAGCCTACCCATGGATTGGGCGAGCTTACCCGATCCGGCGATCCCGATTGGCTCAAAAGTCCTGCTCTCGGACAACATCCTCTAGTGTAATCCAGCGTACCAGTACGCCGCGGAAAAATCGGGCCGGATTTTGTTACTCAATTTTCACCATCTGCGTGATATTCTACCCGGTACAGGGGAACTCAATAATTGGAGGCTATAAGCTTGTTATGTTCAAAACGCGTGCCCGCTTGATTAGTTCCTGCAGCGTGCTGCTGCTGGGAATTGTGCTTCTGGCGCCCGCCACGTGGGCGCAATCCACGGCTGGCGCAGCGGCGATTTCCGGCGTCGTTCGGGATCCTACGGGCGCCACGGTGCCCGGCGCCAAGGTCGTAATTGCCAGCCAGCAGGGAACCGTCCGGGAGGTCACCACGAACACGGATGGCGTGTTCACGGCTCCGTCGCTGATCCCGGGATCCGGCTATCAAGTCACGGTCACGGCGACCGGTTTCGATACATGGGTTGTGAAGGACGTCGTATTGTCCGTCGGCCAAAACCTCGACCTGAAAGCCGACCTGAAAGTCGCAACCGCCAATACCCAAGTCGAGGTTACTGGCGTCGCTCCGCTCGTTGAGGACACCAAGACGGATCTCTCGCAATTGGTCGATACGCAGCAAATTGTGGATTTGCCGATTAACGGCCGCCGCGTGGACAATTTTGCCCTGCTGTCGCCGGGCGTTACCAACGACGGCAATTTCGGCCTGCTGACATTCCGCGGTGTGGCCAATGGCAACACGTTCCTGCTCGACGGAAACGACAACACCGAACAGTTCTATGTAGAGAATGCCGGCCGCACCCGCGTCCAGTCGCAGATTTCCCAGGACGCCGTGCAGGAGTTCCAGGTGGTATCCGCGAACTTCTCGGCCGAGTACGGCCAAGCCATGGGCGGCGTGGTGAACACCGTTACACGCAGTGGCACGAACGACATTCATGGCGCGGCCTACGGGTTTTACCGCAACGACGGCATGGAAGCCCACGATCCGTTCTCCAGCATCGTCGCGTCCGATTCGCGCACCCAGGTGGGCGCGAGCATCGGCGGCGCGTTCGTCAGGGATAAGTTCTTCTATTTCTTCAACACTGAGGAAACCCGGCGCAACGATCCACTTATCGACAGCGTCGTGAGGTCTGGCGTCGTCGATAGCGTCAACCAGGTTTGGGTGGGGTGCGGTACTACCACCGGCGGCAGCACTACCCCGCTGCCCACCACCGCGCAGTGCTCAGCCATCAACGCCCTGCTGCCGCGCTTCTTCGGCTCGTTCCCGCGCAAGGTCAGCGAGGACACCGGCTTCGGCCGTCTCGACTATCACCTTTCCGACCGCAACAGCCTGAGCGCCAGCTTCAACTTCATGCAATTCCGGTCGCCCGACGGCTTGCAGAACACGCTCATCGCCTCTACCACCGGGCAGGCCATCAACAGCAACGGCAACGACTACGGCCACGTCAAAGACGGCAGGCTCGAGTGGACTTCCATCCCCACCTCATCGATCGCCAATGAGTTCCGTTTCGGCTGGATGAGCGACCTGGAAGGCGACGATCCCGATCTTTCGCTGGTCGGCCCGCTCGGTTTGCTGGGCGTCTCCGTGCACAGCCAATCCATTGGCCCCGTCAACTATCTGCCCCGCGTGGAACCGCGCGAACGCCGCATCGAGTTCGGGGATAACGCCGTGTGGACCAGAGGGACCCATACCCTCAAGGCCGGAATCGATGTCGCCGATGCCGAAGACTACAGCTACTACGGCCCCAACCGCAACGGCACCTATAGCTACAGCACCGTCAATGCCTTTGCGCTGGACTATTCGGGCAATACCACCGGCGCCAAGAACTGGAACTCCTATTCGCAGGCTTACGGCGACCCCACGGTGGATGCCACCATTCGGAATTACGGCTTCTATGCCCAGGACGAGTGGCGCATCGCCCCGAAGCTAACTTTGAATTACGGCATCCGCTACGAGTTCGCCACCTTGCCTCAGCCCGCAATGTTCAATTCGGTCTGGCCGGAGACCGGCTACATCAACTCGCCAAAGGATGATTTCATGCCGCGCATCGGACTGGCATACAGCCTGGACAGCAAGACCGTCCTGCGCGCCGGTTTCGGCATGTTCTACTCTCGCGTAGCGGGCGCCACCCTGCAGGACCTGTTCACCAATAACGCGGCCACCTTCCCGAGCTATTCCCTCGCCGCCACGCAGGCGGTGCAGAAGGCTGCCGGCCCGATCTTCCCCAACGTGCTTTCCACGGCGCCCAACGTCGCGGGCCTGGCCGCGCTGAGCTTCCAATTCGCCGCTCCGAACTGGAAGGTCCCCTACTCCGAGAATGCCACCGTGGCCCTGGCGCGCCAATTCAAAGGCAGCATCGTCGCCACCGTGTCATACGTCGGAAACCGCGGCGTCGATTTGTATAGCGTCCGTGACTTGAATCTGCCGACGGCCTCGACCATGTTCACCTATCAGATCGACAACGCCAGCGGCACGAACATCGGCTCCTACACCACGCCCGTCCTCACCGGGTCGCGGCCCAACTCCGCGTACGGCGGCATCTATCAGGACGAGAACGGCGTCACCAGCACCTATAACGCCCTGGTGGCGCAGTTCCAGAAGCGCTTTTCTCACGGCCTGCAGGCGGACGCTTCGTACACCTGGTCGCATGAGATCGACGATGGCCAGGGCTACGGCCAGTCGACCTCCAATATGTACCTCAGCAACGCCAATAGCTGGCTCAACAACGGCAACTACAAAGCCGACAAGGGCAACGGACTTGAGGATCAACGCCAGCGTCTCGTGATTTCCTGGGTCTGGAGTCCCACCTTCACTCACCGCAGCGGCGCTTTCTTCAAGTATGTGGTGAATAACTGGCAGCTTTCTTCTCTCACCACCATCAACAGCGCCCGCCCCTATACCAGCGCTACTGTCAACATATCGGACACGCCCGTTACGGGTATGTTCAGCAACTTTAGTCTCAACGGCTCCGGACTGAGCGGCCGCGTGCCCTTCTGGCCCGTGGACAGCATCAACCAGCCGGCCATGTACCGGTCCGATGCTCGCATCAGCAAGACCCTGCCTTTCGGCGAACGCGTCAAGGGATTCGTTTTCTTTGAAGTGTTCAACGTCAGCAACAGTTGGTCGCCGACGGCCATGACCTCTCAGGCCTTCACCGAATCCAAGGGGGTGTTAACGCAAACTCCATTGGCCTACGGTGTGGGCAGCGCCGATGCCGCGGCCCCCGACGGGACCGAGGCTCGCCGCATGCAAGCCGGCCTCCGCATCACGTTCTGATCGACAAAGGCGCCGGCGGTTCACTGTCGCCGGCGCCTTACCCTCCTGCCAGAGCCGCTTCAGGCGTCCACGCACAATCGTCAAACCATCAGAAGGTGAAACGGCCGCCGATTACCGGAGCTAAGTTGTTGTTGTAGCTATAGGGCACGCCGGGGCCGTGAGGAATGGCGATGGCCAGACCGCCGCTCACATAGGAATACGCGAACCCCGCAAAACCGTCGAAACGCTTGGTGAAGTGACGATCCACATAGAGCGACTCCTCGTTGAGCGTCCCCGCGCAGGAACTGCGGAAACCGGCTGCGGCCGAACAGGTCGTCGGAGAACGGAAATCGTTCTGTAGCTGGTGATACCAGGCCCCGGTGATGTCGGTCTTGCCGTCGATGGCGTATTTCAAGCCCGTCCACCAGATCTGCACGTGCTTGGGATTATCCAGATTGTTGTCTTCGACGCCGCTCATCAGATAACCGCCCTGGTCCAACGCGCCGACGCCCAGCGGGTTCGACGGGTTAGCCTGCCGGATGTATTCGTAACCGGCAAACAACCGGAACCGGTCCCACGTATATTTGGCGGCGAACATCATGGCGCGGTTGTCGGTCACGATGCCATATACGGTGTTGGTGGTTCCGATTAGATTGGCCCCGGCGATGGGGTTCGTATTGATGCTGTCGGTGGTCGATTGATAGGGCGCCGTCGGACTCTGAGCCCCCAGCAACGGGTTCAATACGCTGATCGCCTGGTTGTAACGCTGGTAGACGACGTCGGCGGAGAATTTGCCGTAGTCTCCGCCGAGGTCGAATCCATAGGCGTTGTTATGCGCCCCTTCCGGCGTACAGTTGGCGGCGGTCCAGTTTGCGGATGCCGAGTAGCAGCCGCCGGACCCATCGGCGAATTTATACATCGCGCCGAAATGCGCCTGGCCATGGGTGAGGCGATACTTCAAGGCGTCGTCCCAACGGGAGTCCTCGGTGTCGCCGCCGCCGGCCATCGTGCCGTTGTACCCGATGTATGAAAAGGCGTAGCTGCCGCCGGCCGGATCGTAAAGGAGCATCGCATCGGTGCCGAGAGCGCGCTGGCGGCCGACGGTCAGCGTGCCGAAATGCGCGGACGATACGCCGGCATAGAATTCGTCGTTGAAGGGTTGGCCCGCGCGCGCGCCGTCGATGGCTACCGAATAGCTGTTTCGGGGAAGGCCGTTGTTGGCAATGTCGGTGGCTGACGCGTTGGCGAGCACGCCGGACTGCGGATTGATGCCGGTTGAAGCGTTGAACACAACGGACCAGCCCGGCGCAAACTCTTCCTTGCCCCTGATGCCCAGACCCGTCTGCTGCAGGTTGTTCGGCGCCACCAGGAATCGATGTTGATAGCCGTTCCGGTTCACCAGCGATTCGCCTTCATAGTTCACGGCGTTTTCCGGTAAGCCGTGGCTCACCCAGCCCACGCCCACGTCATAGGCGCCGTACAGCGTGATGCCGTGCCAGCTCAGCGCGCAATCGGTGATGGCCAACTCGTGGCCGCTCGCGCAGGGGTCGGGGGCGCTCGGCTGCCGGCTCGCTCCCGTTTGCGCCCACGCCGGGAACGCCCCCATCGCGAGCCACAAGAGCGGCAAGGACAGGATCTGTGAGCGGTCAGAGCGTTTCACGATGTGCTGCTGCATGTCGGAAGACCTCGATCTTGAAGTGGAGGATGTCTTGCAATAGAGTCAGTGTACTGCAAAAGAGACAAGCGCGCAAAACGGAATTGGGCTGATCTTAACCTTACCGCCGCGCCCGGAAGAACTCCTGAAGCAACTCTACGCACTCCACTCCCAGCAGGCCTTCGGTGACCTCGACGGAATGGTTGAGCAGGTCCGAATCCACCAGGCGGAATTTGCTGCGTACGCCGCCGAAACGCAGGTCGCGCGAGCCGAAAACCAGGCGCGCCACGCGCGCATTCACCAGCGCGCCGGCGCACATGACGCACGGCTCGAGCGTGCAATAGAGCGTTGCGCCCGGCAGCCGGTAATTACCGATATGCGCGCACGCTTCACGCAGGGCCAGGATCTCGGCATGGGCCGTTGGGTCGTTGTGGCCGGCCGGCGAGTTCCATCCGCGCCCCACGATCTCGCCTTCCATTGCCACCACGGCGCCCACGGGAACCTCCTCGCCGCCGGCGCCTTGACGCGCCAGTCGCAAGGCTTCGCGCATGAATTGTTCGTCCGCCGTCGTCTTCGCCATCGGAGCAACCGCTCTCTTACGTTCGCGGCTCGGCAAAATCAAGCCCGCCGGCGCGATCTAGCTTATAATACGGAAACCAGTATGGCAGAACTCGAAATCCATCACGAAGGCGCGCACGGCAGCGACCCTATGGGTCAGAAGGTGGGGGTGCTGGCCGCCGTGCTGGCGGTCGGTTTGGCGATTGTCAGCATCTCTTCGCACCGCACCCACACGGAGGCCATTATTCAGAAATCCTCCGCCAACGATGCCTGGGCGCACTACCAATCCACGCGCGTGAAGTACCACAACCTGGAACTCGGAGAAAGCCTTATCTCCGTTCTCGGCGGCAAGAGCGAAGCGGTGGAGAAGGCGCTGGCCGGCTACGCTGCGCAGAAAAAGGACTACGAAAACCGCGCCAAGACCATCCAGGCCGAGGCCGAGAAGGACGACGGCGCCGCCGAAGCGGCCGAACATCGCGCGCTGCGCTACGATCTCGGCGAAGGGCTGCTCGAAATCGCGCTCGTCTTGAGCTCCCTTTATTTCATCTCGCGCAAGAAAATGTTCCCGGTAATCGGCGTGGTGGCCGGAATCGCCGGCGTGGTAATTGCCGTCACGGGCTTGCTGCTCTGAGCGGCAATCAGTGCCGGAAATGCCGGACGCCCGTAAACACCATGGCCACGCCCAGGCGGTCCGCCGCGGCGATTACCTCCTCGTCGCGCACCGAACCGCCGGGTTGGATAAACGCCGTCGCGCCGTTCTTCACGGCTTCCTCCACGCCATCGGGAAACGGGAAAAACGCGTCGGAGGCCACCACCGTGCCCGTTAGCGGCAGCACCGCCTTCATGGCGCCGATCTTGACCGAATCCACACGGCTCATCTGCCCGGCCCCGACCCCCACCGCCTGGCCCGCGCCGGCGTAAACGATGGCGTTCGACTTCACGTGCTTGGCCACCTTCCAGGCGAACTCCATCGCGGCCCATTCGTCTTCGGAGGGGGCGCGGCGGGTCTTGACCACGGCCGCGGAGCGGTCCAGTTTGGCGCAGTCCACGGTCTGCGCAAGGTACCCGCCCGAGATGGATTTCACCACCAGGCGATCCTCGCCGCCGGACACGCGCATCAGCCGCAGGTTCTTCTTGGTTCGCAGAATCGCGAGCGCTTCCGGAGCGTAATCCGGCGCCGCGATGGCCTCGATAAACGTCTTGGCGATCTCGCGCGCGGTCTCTTCGTCCAGCGTCCGGTTCAGCCCGATTACGCCGCCATAGGCCGAAATCGGATCGCACTCGAAAGCCTTGCGGTACGCTTCCGCCAGCGAATCGCGCTCCGCGCAGCCGCACGGGTTGGTGTGTTTGACGATGACGGCCGCCGCCCGCTCGAACTCGCCGGCCAGTTGCCATGCCGCGTCCAGATCCACCAGATTGTTGTAGGAAAGTTCCTTGCCGTGCAACTGCTCCCCGCCGGCAATGCCCTGGCCGCGCGCGCCATAAAGCGCCGCTGCCTGGTGCGGGTTTTCGCCGTATCGCAAGTCCATCAATTTCGCGGCGCGCAGGTTCAGGTCCAGGGGCAGGGGACTGGCGCTATCCTCGCGTTCCAGACGCGCGCTGATGGCGGCATCGTAATCGGCCGTGGTGCGGAAGGCCTTCTTCGCCAGCCGCCACTTGGTTTCGAGCGAAAGCGCGCCGCCGCCCGTCCGCAATTCTTCCACGATGGCGGCGTAATCGACCGGCGAAACCACCACTGCCACGTCCTGATAATTCTTGGCTGCCGCGCGAATCATGGTCGGCCCGCCGATGTCGATGTTCTCGATCAATTCCTCAAGCCGCGCGCCCTCCCTGGCCGCCACTTCCTCAAAGCGGTAGAGGTTCACCACGATCATGTCGATGGGGACGATGCCGTGCTCAGCGAGCGCCCGCATGTGGTCTTCGCGCGAACGCATGGCCAGAATTCCGCCCGCGATCTTAGGGTGCAGGGTTTTCAACCGCCCGTCGAGCATTTCGGGAAAGCCGGTCGCTTCGGAGACGTCCTTCACCGGCGTCCCGGCTTCGCGGATCAGGCGCGCGGTCCCGCCAGTGGAGACGATCTCCGCGCCCATCGCGCTCAGTTCGCGCGCGAATTCCACAATGCCGGTCTTATCGGTAACACTGATGAGTACGCGTTGGAGTTTGTGCATCTACACGCAAGATAGCAAAGCTACCTTACGCCGCGCACTCCCCGCGCCCTAGTTGCAGCGAATACGCCTCGTCGTCGCCCCAATCCCGGTACATCTCAGGGAACAACTCCGCGGGTTTGGCCAAGTCCATTGTCAGGGTGCGGAAAGTCTCCACCTTATGGCGCACCACGTAATCGCGGAAGCTCTCGCCATCCTGCCGGTTGGCGATGAAATGGTCCAGCACGCGCCTGACGGCCTGTGGCGCCAGCCGCGCCGGTATCGATTGCACGGCCAGGCCGAAGCGCATAATGCCCTCGCGGTCGTACCCGCCGCCCAGCAGCATCAGGTAGTAGGGCAATTCCCGCCCTTCGATCTTGCGTGCGTTGCCGTAGAATCCAAAGTCCGCGATCCAGTGCTGTCCGCAGGAATTCGGGCAGCCGCTGATCTTGATGGAAAGGCGCTTCACGCGCGCGTCGTCATACCCCCGCACGGTCTCTTGCAACGCCGCCCCCAGGCTCATCGCCTTGGTGATTCCCAGGTTGCACGAGTAGGCGCCGGGGCAGGTGGTCACGTCTTCGATTTGCCGTGCGCCCGCTCCGGCCAGGCCCACCTCGCGAAGCGCCGCATACACCCTCGGCAAACTCGCCAGCGGAAGGAACGCCAGCACCATGTTCTGATCGATGGAGACGCGCGCCATGCCGTCGCCCATTTTGGAAGCGATGCTCGCCAGGCCGCGCAACTGGGCGACCGACAAGTTGCCCTGGTCCACCCGCACCACCGCCGCCGCATAGCCCGCCTGCCGCTGCTCCACTACGTTGGTTTCGAGCCACGCGTCGTATGCCGCGTCGCCGGTGCTCTGCCGTTCCGCCATGGGCAGCAGCGCGCCCGCGCCCAGCGGCTGCGGATTCGAACGGTAGCCCCCAAAGCCCTCCGGAACCATCTCCGGCCAGGCGATGCCGCCGTTAGCCAGAATATCCTGGTACTCTTTTTCGATTTCCTCCTGGACCCACGCGAAGCCACGCTCGCGCAGCACGAACTTAAACCGCGCCAGGTTCTTGTTGGAGCGATTTCCGTGCCGGTTGAACACGCGGACCACCGCCTCGCACTTGTTCATCAGGCGATCCTCAGGGACGAACTCGTCAAGCAATTGAGCTTCTCTGGGCATCGGACCCAAGCCGCCGCCCACCACCATCCGGAAGCCCCGGCGTCCGTCTCGAATCACAGCGCGCAGGCCGACATCGTTGATCGCGCCGGCGATGCAGTCGTGGCCACCGCACCCGTCGAACGCGAACTTGAACTTGCGCGGCAAATTGCTTGTCAGGTCCTTCCGTAGAAAAGCGTACGCCAGTTTCTGCGCGTAAGGGCGCACATCGAAAACCTCGTCGCGCGCGATCCCGGACCACGGGCACACGGTCACGTTGCGCACGGTGTTGTAACAGGCTTCACGATTGGTAAGACCCACGTCCGCGAGGCGGTGCATGAGGGCCGGCACGTCGCGCAGCGGCACGAAGTGATACTGAATATTCTGCCGCGTGGTGATGTGGCCCTTGCCGCCGCCGAATTCGCCGGCGATCACGGCCAACTGCTCCACCTGCGCTGCCGTCAACAGGCCACCGGGGATCTTGCACCGCACCATCTGCACGCCCGCCTGCCGCTGCCCGTAGATGCCGTGCTTGAGACGGAAGGGACGGAATTCGGCCTCGGTGATTTCGCCGGCCAGAAAGGCCTCCGACCTTTGCCGAAAAGTCTCGATTTCCTCCCGAACCAGGCGATCGTGTTCCTTTTCGAACTGTTCCCGGCTAAGGGTATTTTCCTCGGTTGCGGCGGTCACAGCAGCAATCTCCTATTTCCTATAGAGATTACCATGTTTGCGCCGCGGATGCAACAAATGTCCCGGGGGAAACGGAGCTCGATGTCTGTTAGGATAGAACACGCGGGGGTATTCTATGGCGCAAGAAGGCATTTCCAGACGATTCTTCTTCTATGGTACCTTGCTGGCGGGCGCGGCGCCGTCGGCCGGCTTCGGCAGCGTGGCCTCGTTGAAGGCGGCGGGATTCAAGTCCCCCAATGAGAAGCTCAACATCGCCGCTATCGGCGCGGGCGGGAAAGGCGAAAGCGATATCGCCGGCTGCGTCAGCGAGAACATCGTCGCCCTGACCGACCCCGACGCCAAGCGCGCCGCCAAGACCTTCAACGCGCATCCCAATGCGCCCAAGTACGCGGATTTCCGCCGCATGTTCGACAAGGAATCCGCCAACATCGACGCCGTGCTTGTCTCCTGTCCGGATCACATGCACGCCACCGCCGCCATGTGGGCCATGGAGCGCGGCAAGCACGTGTACTGTCAGAAGCCGCTCACGCGCACGGTGTGGGAAGCGCAGCAATTGACCGAGGCGGCCGAGAGGTACGGCGTCGCGACGCAGATGGGCAACCAGGGCTATTCGCAGCCCGGCACGCGCGAATGCTGCGAGATCATCTGGAGCGGCGAAATCGGCGACGTGACCGAAGTCCACGCCTGGACCGACCGTCCGGGACACTACTGGCCGCAAGGTCCGGACGTTGCGCCCAAGCCCGGCACGGCGCCCGCCACGCTCGATTGGGATCTGTGGCTCGGCGACGTCGCGCCACGGCCTTACAGCGCGGACTATTTGCCGATTATCTGGCGCGCCTACCCCGAATTCGGATGCGGCGCCGTCGGCGACATGGCGTGCCACATCCTCGGCGCCCCCAACATGGCCATGCGGCTTACCAGCCCGACCAGCGTGGAGTGCACCAAACTGGAGGGCAAGTCCGAGCACACGTTCCCCGCTCAGACCGTGATCCGCTTCGATTTCCCCGCCCGCGGCGCCATGCCGCCCGTGAAGCTCTTCTGGCACGACAGTCTGAAGGCCCAGTTCACTTTCCCAGGCGTTCCGGAAGGCGAGCAGTTGGGCGACAAGGACATCAACGGCAGCCTCTTCGTCGGCGCCAAGGGCATGGTCACCACCGGCTGCTATGGCGAGCACACGCGCCTGGTCCCGGCATCGAAGATGAGTGACTACCGGATGCCGCCGCAGGTGCTGCCGCGCTGCCCAATCGCGGGCAACGATTGGGTCGAGAGCCATTACCGCGATTGGATCCGCGCCGCGAAGGGCGGCGAGCCGGCGTGCTCCAACTTCAGCATCTCCGGCCGCTTCGTGCAATGGATGTTGCTGGGCACCATCGCCATGCGCGTGGCAGGCAAGCTGGAGTGGGATTCCCAGGCCAAGCGCTTCACCAACAACAACGAGGCCAACGCCCTGTTGAAGCCCAAATTCCGCAAAGGCTGGCAGTTCACTTAGGTGGGCGACGCCGCTTCCCACGCGTCGCGCATTCTGCGATACTGCCGTCATGACACGTCGTGAACTGCTTGCCGTGCCCCTGGCGGCCGCCGCGTTTTCCGCTAGCGCGCAGTCCGGCCCACGCTTCACCAAGGGCATCTGCTCCGTGATTTTCCCCAAGGAAATGCCCCGCGCCGATTGCTTCGCCCAGGCCAAATCCGCCGGCTTCGACGCCATCGAAATCGCCATCGGCAACGATCTCCCTCTCGACATGGGCCGTGACGACGCCCGCCGCATGGCCGACGCAGCCGCTAAAGCCGGTATCCAAATCGCCACGCTTTGGGTTTCCGACCCCCTCCACCAGAATCCTCTCAATGCGCCCGATCCGGCCGTCCGGGCCCGCGGGGCCGACGCCATTCGCCGGGCCATCTCCATCGCCACGGACCTGAACTGCGGCGCGCTCCTCCTCTACGCCGTGCGCCTCGGCAGCGGCGCCAAACTGGAAGTCGGTTCTCAGGACACCTGGGACCGCTTCACCGCCGAGTTGACCAAGCTGGTTCCCGATGCGCAGCTCGCCAAAGTCTTCCTGAACCCCGAAAACGTCTGGAACAAGTTCCTCCTGAGCCCGCTTGAAATGCGCTCTTTCGTCGATCAGTTCCACAGCCCGTGGGTGGGCGCGCACTTCGACGTGGGCAATGTCATGCAGTACGGCTATCCGGAAGACTGGATTCTCACCCTGGGCGAGCGCATTAAGCGGGTACACTTCAAGGACTTCAAACTCGCCGCCGGCGCCCAGCCCGCTCGCTTCGCGGACCTTCTGGAAGGCGACGTGAATTGGCCGGCCGTGATGGCCGCCTTCGTCAAGACCGGCTACCACGGCTTCATTTCGCCCGAGATCGGCCACGACCCGCGGCAGCCCGATCAGTTGAAAACCGTCTCCGCCGCGCTCGACAAAATCCTGGCGATGGCCTAGCTGAAGGAGTATATTGCAATCATGCGCTGGCCGCTCCTGGCCGTGATGTTCGCCGCCTGCGCGTGCGCCCAAAGTCCGATTGACCCGGGCCAGATTCCCGCCCTGCTCGGCGGGATCTCCCAGCGTCCGGGCCACACGCTCCGCTGCGGTTTCTCGCCCGTCGCACCCGACCTTGATTTTAGCCTCCACTTCAACGCTGGCTACATTTTCCGCCTGCAAACCGACCGGTACCAGGCCGGCAGACACGTCTGGATGGTCCTCACTAAGGTGACCCCCAAGGATAGCGCCGGCAAGCCCTCCTGGTTTTTTGCCCGCAGCGGAACTGACCTAGCCGGGACGGCCGGGACCACCATTCAAATCTCCGGCCGTTACTTGCTCGGGCGGGGATCCTATACGGTGGAATCCACTCTCTACGACGAGCTGGGCGGCTCCTGCAAGAAAGAATGGCGCGTCAATGCCTCGCTCGCCCGCGGCCAAGGCGATGTCGAGCTTGCCCTACCGCCGTTCGCCGCGCGCGGAGTCGCCAGCCCGCCCCCCGGCGATCAGGAGCCCGCCGCCAGCGGCCCACCGCTCACCATCCTCCTCGACGCTGCCCCAGTAGCACCTGCTAGCGACGATCTCAACGCCCACGACCGCAACATTTTGACGGTGCTCCTCGCCGCCATAGTGGGCCGTGTGCCCGCCTCATCCGTCCGACTGGTGATCTTCAATCTGGACAAACAGAAGGAGGTCTTTCGCCGCGACGGCTTTTCTGTGGATGCCATGCGCGAGGTTTTCAAGGCCCTCGGTTCAATACAACTCGCCTCGGTGGATGTCTCGGTCCTCGAAAAGCCCTCGGGCTACATCGATTTCCTAGCCGGCCTGATTAACCGGGAACTGCGCGGGCCCGCGCCGTCCCCGACCGTCATTCTGCTCGGCCCGCTGTCCCGGCACGGCGGACAGTTCCCTGAAGGCATGCTCAATCCAAGCGCCGCCACCCGATTCTTTTACCTGCAACTGCAATACGAGCGCCGTCCGCAGTTTTCGCGGCCGGCCGTCGGGGTCGTCCCATCGCACACCACTTACGTGTACACTGACGGCCAAGCTCAGGGGACTACCGGCCCCCAAACCGCCTCACCGATCGGGAAGACCATTCCTTCTCTCCCTCGCCCTCGCCCGCCGACTACTGACATTATCAACGCGGCCATGGCTTCCCTGAAGGGGACGACGCTGGTGATCCGAACCCCGGAGGATCTCGCCGGGGCCATAGCCGTAGTGCGGAAAACCCGCTGACGCCGCCCGCCCCTCTACAGCTCTGCAATCTCCCGATACACCGGCTTCAGCGCAGGGTAGAGCGACTGGTAAACCTTGTGCCCCCTCCCATAGAACTCCGCGTCCGCCGCATTCGGTGAGACGGAATCGGTTTCGCGGATGGCGGCGTGGCAGACTTCCTGCGTCGAGGCGTACTCGCCCGACCCCTCCAGCGCCAGCAGCGCCGCGCCGTACGCCGATCCTTCCTGGGTCTCTAACGTCACCACTCGTTTATTCAGGATGGACGCCAGCAATTGCCGCCAGAACGGGCTCTGCGCTCCGCCGCCCGACGCCCGCACGGAATTCACCGGCACGCCCAGACCCTCGATGATGTCCAGGCAATCCCGCTGGCTGTAGGAGACGCCCTCGATCACGGCGCGAATCAGGTCCGCGCGTGTGTGCTTGTTCGTCAGGCCGATCCAGCCGCCGCGCGCCAGCGCGTCCAGGTGCGGCGTGCGCTCGCCCATCAGGTAGGGCAGCCAGAAAAGGCCCTGCGATCCGGCGGGCGCTCCAGCCGCCTCGGCCGTCAGCGCGTCGTATGCCACGCCGGGCGCCAGTTGGTTGCGAAACCATTGCAGACTCAGGCCGGCCCCCTGTGTCACGCCCATCACGTGCCATTTCCCGCGCACCGCGTGGCAGAACGTGTGGACGCGGCCCGCGGGGTCGTACGCCACCTTCTCCATGTGCGCGAATACCACGCCGGAAGTCCCCAGCGTGCAGGAGACAATGCCCGCTTCCACGATGCCGTTTCCCACGGCGCTCGATGCCTGGTCGCCGCCGCCGCCCACCACCGGCGTGCCGGCCGCGAGGCCCGTCAATTCGGCGATCTGCGCCGTAATCCGGCCCGTGACTTCGCTCGATTCGTAACACCGCGGCAGAATCGAACGGTCCAGGCCCAGCCCATCCATCATCTCGAAAGACCAGCGCCGGTGGACCACGTCGAAGACCGCCGTCCCGGAGGCGTCGGATACCTCGGTGGCGAATTCGCCGGTGAGCCGGTAGCGCACGTAATCCTTGGGCAGGAGCATGCGGCGCACGCGCTCGAACAGCCGCGGTTGATTGTCGCGCACCCATAACAGCTTGGGCAGCGTAAAGCCGGTGAGCACCGGATTGGCGGTGAACCGCACCACGTTCTCGCGGCCGATCGCGGCGTTCACCGCATCCACCTGGGCTTGCGAACGCTGGTCGCACCAGATCAGCGCGGGCCGGATCACCGCCCCGGCGTCATCGAGAACCACCAGGCCATGCATCTGGCCGGAAAGCCCGATGCCCTTCACCTGGTTGCCTGGAACGCCGGCTTTGGCAAGTACGCCGCGAATCGCCTCCACCACCGCGTCCCACCAGTTCTCCGGGCGCTGCTCGGCCCAAAGCGGGCGCTCCATGCGCATGTCTTCGTGCGCCGCCGCATGGCTCGCGCATACCCCGCCGCGCGCATCCACCAGGATGGCGCGCGAGCTTCCTGTTCCCACATCGATTCCAAGCCACATAGATTCCATGGTAGTGGCTGGATGGGCAGGATGGACAAGTTATGGTATTCTACCCATTGGAGGTAGAATTCTGCAAAGCCTTAACCTCAAGAATCCGCGGGCCTATGAACTCGCGTCGGAGCTTTCTCGTCTCACGGGGGAGAGCCTCACCTCGACAGTAATTACGGCTCTCGAACAGCGGCTCCAGGCGGAACGCCGGAAACGCGATAGCCGCACCACTTCGGAGAGAATTCTCGCCTTCGCGCACCGCTTTGCCCAAGGGATCCCGCCGGGCATTCGCTCTTCGGATCACGCGGATCTGTATGGCGATGACGGAATGCCGCGATGATTCTGGACACGTCGGCGTTGCTGGCCGTGCTATTGAACGAGCCGGAGGCGGAGCGGTTCGCATCCGCGATGGAGAACGCAATCGCAAAGCGCATGTCAGCGGCAAGTTACGTGGAGGCGGCGATCTACGTGGACCGAAACCTGGACGAGGTCCGGCGGGCCATGCTCGATACCTTTCTGGCGGAGTTTTCGATTCGGATCGAGCCGGTAACGGCGGAGCAGGCGCTCCTGGCGCGTCAGGCTTTCGTTCTTTTCGGCAAGGGCCGCCACAAGGCCGGCTTGAATTTCGGCGATTGCTTCAGTTATGCCCTGGCCAAGGCGTACCGAGAGCCATTGCTCTTCAAGGGCGGGGATTTTGGGTACACAGACCTCGACGCTGCCTGACTGCGTCTTCCCGCCGCGTCTTGACGGCCACCCCAGCGGCGGCGGCTAATCCAGAGTGATGGATTGGACCTTGATGGTGCTGCCGTCCATTTCCCCGGTCACCGTGGCGCGCACGTGGTCCTTTTTCGTGGTTGCCTTGAGCGCGTCCGTGGCCTTCGCAGTGCCGCCCTTGTCGAACATCAGAAACTTGCCGTCCGCGGTCAGGATGCCGAAACCACTGTCCGCGCATGCCAGAGCGCAGCTCACGGTGTGGGCGTCCGCCGCCGTGTCGGTCTTGAATTTTGCTGAGCAACTCTTGTCTACCAGCGAAACGTTGCTCCAGGTCTGCGCCGCGGCGGCCAAAGGTAGTGCGGCGGCGAGGGCCAGAATGGCGATGGCGAGAACGGCTACGACGAATGTCTTCATTTCAATCTCCTCTCCAGAGCGCGTAGGCAGGGAGTGCCTGCTTGCGGCCACTCCCTGCGCCAGATATATTTCCAGTCTGCGGCTTCTTCTTTAAGCGATCAAGAGCCGTGTTGACGCCAACTGTCTGAAATGTGAGCGGAATAACAAAATCTCGACTTTTTCAACTTGAGCGACACTTTTGCCGGCCGCCGGTGTTTGAGAAACAAGTGCACCGTGAGGGGGATTCATGAAAACGCTGTTGTTCCTCATTCTTATATCCAGTTTTGCGTTCAGCCAGACCACGGATCGCGCCGCGGCGCGTTTTCTGGATCAGGCGACGTGGGGACCGACGCCTGCCTGGGTCGCGTCGCTCTTGTCGACAGGAGTCGCCAACTGGCTCACCGATCAGTATTCGGCCCCGGAGTCGGACCTGCCGGATCAGCCGATCCTGACCTCCACCGGCACGTCCAACAACAACCTTGCGCCCGTGCAGGCCGCGTTTTTCGAGAACACCGTGACCGGGCAGGATCAATTGCGGCAGCGCATGGCGTTCATCCTCTCGCAGATTTGGGTGGTCTCGCAGGTGTCGGTTCACCCCGCCTATGCGTTTCCCCCGTACTGGCGCATTTTCCGCGACAACGCCTTCGGAAATTACAGGGACATTATTAAAGCCGTCACCCTGAGTCCCGCCATGGGGACTTATTTGAACATGGCGAACAATAACAAGGCGAACGTGGCGAAGGGCACGGCGCCCAACGAGAACTATGCGCGCGAACTGATGCAGCTTTTCACATTGGGGCTGACCGAGCTGAATCCCGACGGATCTCCCGTGCTCGACGCGAACAAGAATCCGGTCCCCACCTATGACCAGGCCGTGGTCACCAGTATGGCGAGAGTCCTGACCGGATGGACGTATCCAACCGCGCCGGGCGCAACTGCGAAAACCAACAATCCAGCGTACTATTTCGGCCAGATGTTCGCGGTGGAGGCCGAGCACGATACCACCGCCAAGACGATTTTCAACAACGTTGTGGTTCCGGCCAGGCAGACCGCGGAGCAGGATCTGGAAACGCTCCTCGACGCGTTGATGGCGCAGCCTACCATGGCGCCGTTTGTCAGCAAGCAATTGATCGAGCACATGGTAACCAGCAATCCGAGCGCGGCGTATGTCGGGCGCGTGTCGCAGGTATTTTCGAACACGAGTGGCGACATGAAATCGGTGATCGCCGCGATCCTCACCGATCCGGAAGCGCGCGCCGGCGATGCCCCGGGCGCTCCCGTGAACGCCACGTTCGGTCATCTCAGGGAGCCGGTTCTGTTCCTCGCAAACCTGGTCCGCGGATTGAATGGGACTCTCACCGCCACCAACTCGCTCAATAACTACGCCAATGAATTGGGAGAGGACTTGTTCAACGCCCCCAGCGTGTTCAGTTTTTTTTCGCCGCTGAACCGCATCCAGGGCGGCCTGCTCGGTCCGGAGTTTCAGATTTACTCGACGCAGACCGCGTCAGACCGAGCGGACATCATATCGACGGCGCTCTACGGGTCGCTCGACAAGACCACCAAGCTCAATCTGTCGCCGTTCATCGCTTATGCGGGGAATGTAGGCAATCTCGTCGGTTACATCGGCGATGTCTTCCTGCACTCCGCAATGTCCTCGAACCTGTCGAAAGCGGCGGAGGATGCGGCCAACGCGGCGGCCACGCCCACCGCGAAGGCTCAGGCCGCGCTCTATATCGCACTTACATCCAGCGAATATCAAGTCGCACAGTAAAGGAAAATATCATGGTTACACGTCGAGGATTCGTTCGGGTCGCCGCGGCTTCGGTGGGATCGCTGGCGTTGCGGCCGTTTGGATTGATGCCCGCGCTGGCGCAAAGCGCTTCCGATTATCGCGCGCTGGTGTGCATCTTCCTGTTCGGCGGCAACGATTCGAACAACACAGTCATTCCGATGGACGACGCCAGCTACAAGGCGTACTCGTCAATTCGCGGCAGCCTCGCGCTGAGCGGGTCCGAATTGACGCCGACCGTCTACAGCGTGGCCAACGCGCCGTACGCGTTTCACGCCAAGCTGACCGAGCTTGCAAGCATGTTCTCGTCGAAGGAACTGGCGGTGGTCGCCAATGTGGGTTCCCTGGTGCAGCCCATCACGCGCGCCCAGTATCAGGCGGCGCAACTGCCGCTTCCGCTGAACCTGTTTTCGCACTCCGATCAGCAGTTGCAGTGGCAGACATCCGTCGCGCAAGGCAATAGCCCGACGGGCTGGGCCGGCCGCGTGGCCGATTACATCGAGTCGCAGAAGATCAACGCGTCGACGTTCCCGACCTTCTTTTCGGTTGCCGGGAATGCGCTGCTGGGGACAGGCGCCGCGACGCAGCCGGTGGCCGTTGCGCCCGGCGGTACGTTGCAGCTATCGGGATTCAACTCTTCGGCGGCCTCGCAGGCGCGGCTTAGCGCGCTGAACAGTTTGCTGGCGCTAGATTCGGGCGTGGCGCTGGCGCAGGCGGCCAACGATACGCTGGCCAACAGCATCGGCGACGCCACCCAATTGACCCAGGCGCTGGCCAAGGGAACGCCACTGAAGACCGTGTTTCCAACCACGCCGCTGGCGCAGCAATTGCAGCAGGTGGCGCAGGTCATTCAGGTGGCGAGCTATCTGGGGATGAGCCGCCAGGTTTTCTTCTGTTCGCTTGGCGGATTCGATACCCACGCGGGCGAGCTTGAGGCGCACAACACGCTCTATCCGGAGCTCAGCCAGGCGCTGGCAGCATTCTACGCGGCTACCGAGGAACTGGGCGTCGCGCAAAATGTGACCGCGTTCACGGAATCCGATTTCAGCCGGACGTTCCAGCCGACCACCACCGACGGTTCCGATCATGCCTGGGGCAGCCACCATATGGTGGTCGGCGGCGCCGTGCAAGGCGGACAGATTTACGGCGCCTTCCCGACCTTTGAACTGGGCGGCCCGAACGACACGGATACGCGCGGGCGTTGGATTCCAACCCTCGCGATCGATCAGTACGGCGCCACGCTCGCTTCGTGGTTCGGGATTCCTAGCGCGGCATTGCCGGCGATATTTCCGAACTTCCGAAACTTCAACTCGCAAAAGCTCGGCTTCTTCGGCGCATAGAACGGGCGCGCCGTGCAGGCTCCCGATTTTGCCCAACGGCGTGTGGCCGGCCGCGTCTAACGGCGACCGGCGGGGCCCACTTGGAATTCCGCGCCGCAGCCGCGGTCTACCCAGATGCCGCGTTGGTCAAACCCCCACGTCTCGTTCAGGCGGCAGGCCGAGCTGCTTATCTGGCGGACGAGGCGCACACCGTCGCGGGTATCGGCCTCGCAGTACTTGCGCCGGCCGTTGTCGGAGGCGCACGTCACGGCGGCGCTTTCCCGGCGTCCTTCGCCTCTCCAGCGCGCGCCAAACTCACCACGCAACGGGCGGAGGATGAAGCGCTGGTTGGAATCGCCGTTGAGATCGTAGATTTGCATCGGCGCGCCGTCCTGACTGGTTCCCCCCGGCACGTCGAGCGTCTTGCCGAAGTGGTTCACGATCAGCGCATTACCGTCTTTCGCGCGGTCCAGGCGCCACTGTTGGCTGGGCGTGCCGTGGAAGGGCGCCGCCAGCACGGGGGAGCTGTTGGCGCCGGCCGTCGGTTCGAGAGTGTTGCCATTGACTCCGTTGCGGATGAAGAAGAATCCCGGATCGGCCGCCTGAAAGAACCATGCCTGGCCTTCTTCGTTGGACTGGGGGAACTGGGTGACCCTTGACATGTCGCGGTCAAGCGATAACGCCTTGCCGGATTGCACATTGGCAATCTCGTACCAGCCCGGCCCGCCGAATCCTCCTTGAGCTAGAGCTGTCGAAATGAGCGCCATCGGGAGCAGGATGCGAAGCAGCATTTTTGTGCGCATACGGTTTTAGGTCCTCGGTCCGATTCATTATAGACCAACGACCGAAGCCCGCAGCGCCAGTAATCCCCTACTCGTATCGCAGCGCTTCCACGGGGTCCAGATTCGCGGCTCGGCTCGCCGGCCAGATGCCGAAGAAGATCCCCACGCCCACCGATACCAGCACCCCCGCCACCGCGGCCGATACCGGCACGGCCGTGGGCAGCGTCGGGAATACCAGGCGCGCAATCAATGAGATCATCCAGCCCACCAGCAATCCCAGGACTCCGCCCATAGAGGTCAACACCACAGCTTCCGTCAGGAATTGCAGCACGATGTCCGCCTTGCGCGCGCCCACGGCCTTGCGCACGCCGATCTCGCGGGTGCGCTCCGTGACGCCCACCAACATGATGTTCATCACTCCGATGCCCCCCACCAGCAATCCGATCGAGCTGATGATGATCATCACCAGCGCCACAGTCGCCGTCACATTGTGGAATTGCTCGATCATCTGCTCGGAGGTGGTGATGTAGAAGGAATCCGCCGCGTCGTAGGCGTCGCGCCGTGCGATGCGCAGCACCGCGCGCGTCTCGTCCTGGGCTTTGTCCAACATGCCGGGATAGGCAATCACCATGAGCATGTTTTCCTTCAGGTTGGGAAACATCTTGCGCATGGTGAAGTAGGGAATCAGCACGCGCGTATCGTCCATGCCCGGCAGGTACATGGGCGGACGGTCCATCACGCCCACAATCTGGAGTTGGTGGCCGTCCACCTCGATCCATTTGCCGACCGGGTCCTCGTTGGGCAGGAGTTGCTTCTCGACGTCCTCGCCAATCACCACTACCGGCATCCGGTGGGCGCTCTCCATATCGGTGAAGAACCGGCCATGCTTCATGGTGGTGCCGCCCGCCGCGTAGCCCTCCTCCGTGCCGGCCATCTGAATCTGGTACAGGTCGTTGCCCTTGTAGCGCACGCTGTCGAAATTGCTGTTCTCCATCAGGTACGGGCTGACGTGCTGGACCGAAGGACAGCGTTCGGCAATGGACCGCGCGTTCTCCAGCGTCAGAGGCTTGCGGGCGCGCTCCTCGCGGGTGGATTCGGCCATGGCCGGCGTCTTAGTCACGATGATGGTGTTCGGACCGAAGCTGCGCATCAGGTTGGTGATGGAGCCGTCCAGGCCCGCGATGATTGAGCCTACGCCAATCACCGCGCTGGTTCCGATGATCACCCCCAGCACCGTCAGAAAAGAGCGCATCTTGTGGACGCGGATGGTCTCGATAGCCAGCTTGATTCCCGAGTTGAACAGGGCCGCGGTCATCGTTCCATCCTCAGCGCTTCAATCGGGTCCAGACGGGCGGCCTGGCGGGCCGGGTAGATGCCGAAGAAAAGTCCCACCGCGGCCGAAAGCCCGACGCCCACGATTACGGCGGTGATGGGAATGGTGGAGGGCACCGGCGTAAAGTTGCTGACAATCAGCGAAATCACCCAGGCGATGGTCACGCCGATCAACCCTCCCGTCCCCGCCAGCATGGACGATTCCACCAGGAACTGGTTGAGGATGTCCTTGTGGCGCGCGCCGATGGATTTGCGTATGCCGATCTCATGCGTGCGCTCCGTCACCACCGCCAGCATGATGTTCATGATCACCACTCCGCCCACAATCATGAACACCGAAACCACGCCGATTGCGGTCGCCGATATCGCGGCCGTCAACTGGTTCCAGAAGTTCAGCAAGGCGTCGGAAGTCAGCATGGAGAAGGTGTCGTCGTCCTTGGGCTTCAGGTGCCGGAAGGAGCGCAACAACATGCGCGCCTCGTCCTGCGCCTGGAACAGGTGCTCGTGATCGAGCGCCATCCCCTCATACATCATTCCCTGGCGGGCGCTCCACTTGTGGAAATACGTTTGCACCGGAATCACCAGGTAATTATCCTGCGATTGCCCCAGCACGCTGCCTTTCGCCTTGGATACGCCGACGATAGTGAATGGCGTGCCCTCCACGTCCACCGTCCTGCCCAGCGGATCGGAATCCCCGAAGAATTTGGTCTGCAAGTCGTGGCCGATGAACGCCACGTTCATATGCCGGCTATCTTCGATTTCCGAAAAGAACCGCCCCGTCGCAGCCTCATAGTTGCTGATGATCGCGATGCTTGGCGACGCCCCCCGCAACTCCACGTTCTCGGAACGGTCCTTCCCCCTGTTGACCGTCACGGTGCGCGACGCCGATAGCCCCATGTGGCTGGTCATTGTCACGTGCGTACGCAGAAAGTCGAACTCTTCCTGGTTCAACTGCGGGTTGCGCCGCTGCATTTCCAGGTACTTCTTGGGATCCCACTGCATCATGACGATGCGGGCCACGGTATACCCATTGGCGCCCAAGTCGGTCACGTTTTGGGCAACTACCACATCCATGCCCGAAATGACCGACATCACCGAAATGAGGGTGGTGGTCGCCAGAATGATGCCCAGGAGCGTGAGGAAACTGCGCAGCTTGGCCGCCCGCAGCGATTGTGCGGCGCCCTTCACCGCCTCCCAGAATGAGGCATTACCAGTGCTCATCTATGGTCTGCCTTCTTGTTGCAGTCTTCATCTATGTTCTAGACGTTTCATACGGCCTTTTTATAGCCTTTGTTCCGGCGATCCAGCGCAAAACGGCCTCATCGGCCCAAAACCGGGGCCCTTTGCGGCCGATAAAGCCGAGGTGGCCGCCGGGCTCGGTTGCCAGGAGCCGAATCCATGGGTTGGATCGCACCGCCTCCGACTCGAAAGCCTCGAAAGGAACGAATGTATCGTCTTTCGCCTGGATCAGGAGCACCGGAACCCGTATGCCGGCCAAATACCGGATGGCGGATTGCGTCTTGTAGTAGTTGGCCGCATTGCCCAAACCGAACGATGGCGCCGTGATTCGGTCATCGATGGCCCGCAGCGTGCGTAGGCCCGCGAAATCCGCCCGCCGGTAGCGGCCCGTGGCGCAAAGTCTGGCGCGCATGAGCCGCACGAACCGCCGTTCGTAAAGGCGGTTCTCGGGCTGCCCGATCCGCCGCGCGCTGGCCTCCAGATCGATCGGCGTGGAAACCGCCGCAACGCCCCGCAGCAGCGGACCCGCCGCGTTGCCCAATTCCCCGGCCAGTTTCAGCGCGACATTGCCCCCTAGCGAAAACCCCACCAGAAAAACCGGGGCGCGCCCTTCCAACTGGAACTGGCGCAGCACGGCCAGCAGATCGCCGGTCAGTCCGGCATGGTACAGCGTGGGGCAAAGCCGCTCCGTCCCGCCGCAAGTGCGCAGGTGGAACCGGTGGACCGCGAACCCTTCCCGCAGCGCCGCGGCCGCCATGCGGCGCATGTAGCTTGACTTGCCCGAACCCTCCAGTCCATGCAGGAGCACGATTTCACCGGCGGCGTTCCGCGGCGGCCGTTGCGATTCCACCAGCACCCGCACTTCTGGCTCAGTCTGGTAGAGACGGCGCTCGGTGGGGACGCCGCCGTCCCGGGGCCGTTTCCAGAAGTGGCCGGCGATGGTCTGCAAGTGCGGATTCCGGAACAGCGGGTCGAACGGCGTCATCGAGGTTCGGGAAATAGTAGTATAGAAAAAGTCCGGCTATGCGTACTCTTATTGTTTCGCTTCTCGCCTGCGCCGCGCTGTTTCCCGCTGCCCAGCCCAAGCCGTTTACCATCCTGCGTCCGAACGCGCCTGCGCTCACGCTCGCCAGCTATCGCGGGAGGTTGGTCACGCTGGTCTTTATCTCTACCACCTGCCCGCATTGCCAGGAGTTCACCCGGGAATTGGTCCCCATTGCGAAAGAGTACGCCCCCCGCGGCGTGCAATTCCTGGAATGCGCCGTCAATCCCGAGGCGGCCGGATTGGTGGATGCTTTCGTCAAGCAGTTCCAGCCCCCATTCCCCGTCGGCTACAACACCCAGTCCGTAGTGGACGATTATCTACAGCGATCCGTGATGCTTACCTTCTATGTCCCGCACGTGGTATTCCTCAATCGCAGCGGGATTATCGTGGGCGATTATCCCGGCGAAAGCGACTTCATCAAGGACCCCGCCGCGAATACCCGGGCCGAATTGGACAAGCTGCTGAAGGCTCCTGCGTCCAGCGCTAAGAAGGCCCCGGTTAGCAAGTAGTGTGCGTCCCGGCCTTCGATAAAGTCGGCTCGACAGCCGACTCTGCAAGCCTGGCGGCTTGCGCCACGGTCGTTTACTTCACCACCTGCACCGAGGTGACGTAGTAATCCGGGTCCGCTACCACTACCTTGGCCTGGATGCGGTCGCCCACATGCAGTTTCTGGAACTCCGAGTCCGGCTTCACCCGGTACTCCATGGTCATGGCTTCCATCCAATCGCCGATCTTGCCGGCTTGTATGGTAGCGGTCTTGGCGGCAGGGTCAAGCGCCTTAATCTCTCCCTGCATGTCGTAGACTCTTGGTTGTTTCCTGAAGCCGCAACCGGCCAGTGCGAGGGCCGCCGGGAGCGTAAGGAAGCTGCGCCGCATCATCGTTTCACATCATCGCACAAAGGCGCGGCGCGCCGGCGGAGTCCCGCGCGATCCGTTATGGCCGCATGGCGCCGCACACTGGTGGGGGCCAATCCAGGCTTGCGCCGCCGGCTACCGCTTCCGCAATTCTCTCCGCGATCTCCGGCGGGAACGGCGCCGTCTTCCGCTCGGTCGCGTTCATGAACGCGTTGATGCACTCGAAAATCGACGCCAGCCTGCCTCTGGTTTCATTCACCATGAACATGAGATAGTGGAGCCGCTTCGGCGAACTCGCGACGCAACGGACATAAACCGCCACGCGATCGAGCGGCATCACCTCACTGAGGAAGTGGATGTGGTGTTCCAAGTCAACCGTTCCTGTCCGGCGCACACGATGGTACTCAGGGATCAACCCCAGCCGCTCGTGCAGGACCTCGCCAGCGTCATCGAAGATGGCGAGATACCACCGCATGTTCATGTGGCCGTTCTCGTCACGATAGGCGTCGGGAATGGTCAATCGCAGGCAGCACGGCTCAAGCGCGGTAATCTCTTCAAGAGGAATCACCGGGGGCTTCACAATTCGATCATAGCTGAGATCCTTCGCCCGGCTTGGCGTTCTGTGAAGCCGTACTTAGCACGGCCGCGAGTTTTTGGCAATCGTTAATACTGGTGACCGCGGCAATCGGGAGTTACGCGATTCTCTTAGCACCGAAACGGTCTTACTCTAAGGCTAGGCCTATTGGCCTCAGATGGAACCCTTTGACCCAGGCCTCGATTTGGCGCTGCCGGCCAGAGTCGGCGCGCGGCCGCGCACACGCCTGGCGCTGCCGCACATGCAGCTTGACCAGTGGCCGCCGGCGGACATCGCCCAGCAACTGGTCGATTTGGCCCTAACCCTTCCCGGAATACGCGCCAAACAGAGCAGGATGGCCTGTGCGAGCAGCCTGGCGCTATGCCTCAATGACGATTTCGCACATGGCCCCCCGGAGGCGTTCATCGACAACCATGAGTTCTGTCTGCTCCACTCTCTGCCTCAAGCGAGTGTTCATCTGACTCTCCCGCGCGAGGTCCGGGACCGCGCTGTGGAACTAGGCTGGGCCGAGCAGCACCCCGGAGTCCGCGCCGGCATCATTCCGCAAACCTTGGTGATGCTGTACGCCCCGCGGAATTCCGAAGAACTGCACATCGCCTTCCACCTCATCCGCACCTCTTGCCGGTTTGCCAAGGGCGCGCTGAGCGGGCGCCAGTTGGACAGGCGCCCCAGTGGAGTCCTATCGTGGGCCGGTTGATCGGCGCATTTTACTTCGACTTGCGGCCGGTTCACGCCGATGGCAGCGATGCCGGCCACAGCGATCCCGCTCCCGGTTTGCGCATGGAGTGCGCAGCTTGGCCGGGTGCCAAGCCAAACGACAATGGACGGTTCGTTTCGCGCGGCGGGGATGCCTGCACGTGGGACGGACGGCTCGACAACCGGGACGAACTGCTGCTGCAACTGGGCCAAGACCTTCCGGAAGGACCCTCAGATAGCGCTTTGGCCCTGAAAGTGTACCAGGCCAAGGGGATAGACGGCCTTCGCGATCTGATTGGCGATTGGAGCCTCGCCATTTGGGACGCAAAATCGCGAACCCTGGTTCTGGCGAGCGATTATGCGGGCATACGCCCGCTCTATTATCACCACTCGCTCCGCCGTCTCTTGTGGTCCTCATCCCTTTCGGAGCTGGTCGAAAGGGCGGGCAGCAGGCTGTTGGACGAGGAATATGTGGCCGCATTTCTGGCGCATGGCCAGGCGGCGCTTCGGACGCCCTACCGGGACGTTATGGCGGTCCCGCCCGGTCACGCGGTATGCGTAACGCAGCAGCGGATCGCAACCCGGCGTTTTTGGAGCTTGCCCGCCGGCCGGACCCTCGAATACCAGGACGAGCGTTGTTATGAAGAACAACTGCGGACCCTGTTTCAAGAAGCGGTGAGGGTCCGTTTAAGGGATGACTCCCCGGTCTGCGCGGAACTCAGCGGCGGACTGGATTCCTCATCGGTCGCCTCGATGGCCGATGAGATTTTGAGCGGCCGAGCCGCTTCTTCGGGTCTGGTCACCTTCAGCTATACGTATCCGAATTCCGCGGACGAACGTTACTTTCGGGCCGTAGAGCGCGAGCGCAGCCTCTCGGGCGTACATTTCGACCTGGAGCAATTCCCGTACGTGGCCGCGAACCAGGCCGGCAATGCGGCTCCCGCCTGGTGGGGACCGCTGCACTCGGAGCTGGCGCGCCACATGGACCGAATCGGATCGGCGGTCTTGCTGACGGGCCAACTCGGCGACTTCATCATGGGGAATTCGGCCGACGATTCCGAACAGGTGGCCGATCACCTGGACCGGGGCGACTACATTCGGGCGGCGCGCGAGGCCTTCGCGTGGAGCCAGTCGCAGCAGGTCCCCATTTACCCGATTCTATGGCGGGCGGTGCGTACGAAGTACTTCTCCTGGACGGGTTCCAGCATTCCCAACGCCGCGGCGGCAGCCCGATATGCCAATGTGAATTCCTTGACGCAGGGCTTAGCCAAACGTCTTGCTTCGGCCGGCGCGGGCGGGATGGATGCCGGTTGGCGAGCAGCCGCTCCTGGGCGGCGCCGGCGCTTCCGCGCTTTGAGCGAAATGCTGCTGGCGCGAAAGCTGCAGGTTCCGGAGACTTTGGAGCACATCTCCTACGCTCATCCGTTCGCCCATCGCCCGCTGGTGGAATTCATGCTGACCATTCCACCGGCGGTGGCTTGCCGGCCCGGTGAACCGAGGCGGCTCATGCGGCGCGCCTTTGCCGGCCTGCTGCCGCCCTCCATTCTAAACCGGCAGTCGAAAGCGACCTTCGGCGCCATGTACCGCCAAGCCCTGCTTCCCCTGGCGGCCGAGGCGCTGAAGGATGCCGCCGGGATGCGGTCGGTGGAGCTGGGGTTCGTCGACTGCGGGAGCGTCACCAGGCGGCTGCGCGCTTTCCTGGACGGGCTCGAATGCAATGAGAATCAACTGCGCCAGATAATCCTGTTCGAATTCTGGCTCCGGAACCGCTGGGAGTCCGGCCACGCCGCGCCGCCGCGCGGCAATCGCGTTCCAATCGGAGCGCCGAGTTTTTTTTCCTTTCAGGCGGCGCTATCGTCCTGATCCAGCCGAGGTCCTCCCATGCAACTATCGCAAACGAAAGCTCGAACGTGCAGGTCTCTTGCCATCGGGGCGCGACTCGAACGAGAGATCCTGGCCCTGCGCGGAGTAGGCGCGAGGCTTGAAGAAGCTACCGCGGACCTGACTCGAGCAGTCCCGCCCTTGTTCCCTCGTAAGCCGCTCTCGCCGGCGCCGCCCAGGAGCGAAAAGCGCCCCACGGGTTAGACTTGCTTTTTTATCGGTTTTAGGGGCGCCGCGAGCTCGATTCTGGCGCCGTGGCCGATTGCCGTAACGATGGTGAGGGTTGCGCCGATGTGCTTGGCCCGTTCGTGCATGCCAATGACGCCCCGGTGATCCTTTTTTGCCTTCGCCGCCGCCAGGTCGAACCCGATTCCATCGTCCTGAACAATCAAAGTGACGCTCTCCGCCGAATAGACTAGTTGGGCGGCGATTTTCCTGGCCACGGCGTGGTTTACGGCGTTGGCAATAGCCTCGCGGCCCGCCAAATACAGGTTTGCCTGCACCGCGTAAGGCAATTCCCGCACGTGGCCGTTCACGGTCAGATGGAACGCGGTGGAGGACCCTTCGACAGCCTGGTTGCCGGCTGCGCTCAACGCCTCCGGCAAGGTGGAGTTTTCGAACTCCGGCAGGTGAATGCTCATGATGGCCCGGCGGGCTTCGCGGAGCGACTGTTCGGCCTGCTCAATGGCGGTCGTGAGCCTCCGCTTACTAACCTCCGGGTTGCTCTCGTAAAGGCGCGAGACGGCCTCCAGTTGGTACACAACCCCGGAAAAGCCTTGCAGCAGCGAGTCATGGAGTTCGCGCATCATACGGGCGCGTTCTTGAGCCACCAACTGGAATCGGGAAAGTAACCGGCGCACCCGCATCCAGTACGCGCCCCAGACAAGCAGGCCCGCAACAACAACGCACAACGGGACGAACCACCTGGTCTGGTAAAACTCGGGCGCGATTTCAAACGCGAGACTGGCGCCGGTGGTGTTCCAGACGCCTTCGTTATTGCAGGCCAGCACGTGGAAGGCATACTTCGCCGGCGGCAGATTGACGTAGGCCACATACCGTCGCGTCCCGGCTTCCGTCCAGTTCTGGTCCAGACCTTCCAGTTTGTAGCGGAACCGGACGCGCTCCGGGACCGTCAGGCTCAATCCGGTGTAGGTAATCTGCACCTCACGCCCGCGAAACGCGATCCCGGTAGCCGAGGTCGTATCCATTGCCCTGCCGTCTACCACCAACTGTTCGACGGCGACCGGCGGACGAACCGGGTTGTCGCGGATGCGGCTCGGATCGATGACGGCGACGCCATCTTGCGTACAAACCCACAACCGGCCGTCGTTGGATTTGGCGATGCGGGGATTCGCCAGGTTGGCGGAACTCGCCAGGCGCAAGCCTTCGGTGAGGCCGTACAGCTTAAAAGCGAGGTTGCCGGGCGCGCCATCCGGGAAATTGTCCAGGGCCGCAAGCGACAGGGTCAGGATGCCGCTGCCGGTGATCAGCCACAACCCGGCGCGATCGTCTTCGATAATGCCCAGTACGCCCCCATCGGGCAAGCCTTGTTTTGCGGTCCAGGTGGTCCAGCGGCCGCGCCGAAACCGGCTCAGACCTCCTCCCGTGCCCACCCAAACGGTTCCGCCCCGGTCTTCGTAGATTGCGTCCACGGGGCCAGGCGCCAAACCTTGAGCCGCGGCATAGAACTGGGATGAATTCCCCGACGCGGCGGTGACGCCGCCCTCGTAGTATCCCACCCACAGAACGCCGCTCCGGGCAGCCAAGAGCTGATAGATGTTCTTCTTTTCCGATCCGGGAATGGTCAGTTTCTTGACCACGTTGTCGTGCAGGGAAAACAGGCCCTTCATGGCTTGCGCCAGGATGAGATCCCCCGACCGCTCTTTCGCGGTGGCGAACACCATGTTGATGTGCTGGCCATCCGGGGCGCGAACTTCGACGAATCGATCGCCGGATTGGTGGGCGAGACCGCCGGTCGTGCCGACCCAAAGACCGCCGACATCTTCGTAGAGGGACGTTACCGTGGTGCTGGGCAATCCGGAGTTCATCAGGTAATGGCTGATTCGGCCACCTTCGACCAGATCTAATCCGCCGCCCATGGTTCCCACCCAGGTTCCGCCGCCTCGCGCGGCCGATACGGCGAGTACCGCGTCGCTGGAAAGGCCGTCGTTGGTGGAAACGTTGAGCATCTTGGGGTCGCGGAGTTGGTCGATTCCCCTGTCCGTCCCGACCCAAAGGTTGCCTTCGCGGTCCTCCAGGAGAGCGTTAATGGAATCGCTCGAAAGGCCGTCATGCCGCGTAAGGCGTTCATAACTGTCGCCGCGCACGCGCACCAGGCCTTGCCCTCCGGTACAAACCCAAATGTTGCCATCCCGATCCCGCATCAGAAGATCGGGATCGAGCGATTCGTCTCCCAGTTGGCCGAGGATAGGGCGCAGTTTCCCATCGGAAACCCGAAGAAGGCGCTTGCTGCCGCCATCGGCGATGATCAGATCGCCTTCAGCGCTCTCCGCAATCAGCATAACCGCCAGATTCGGGACGACCGAACACTCCGCCGGTGCGCCGGGCGACCAGCGGCAAAGGCCGTCATGAGTTCCCAGCCAAAAGTCCATGTGGCTGTCTTCGAAGAGCGAGCGCACCTGCCGATCGGGCAGGCCATCCGATGAGCCGTAAACCCGGATCGAACCGTCTCGCCGGAGCAGGGCAAGAGTGTTGCCCGTGGCCGGGCCGCCGACAACCCAGAGGTTGCCGTCATGGTCCTCCAACATCGCGGTAGCGAAGCCGCGCAGCCATCGGTCCAGGGCCGGATAACGGATGATGTGGCCGCGGTCTATTCTGGCGATGCCCCGCGCTGCGGAAATCCAGAGACCGCCTTGCGAGGATGCCCGCAAAGATCGAACGAGGTTGCCGGGCAGTTCTTCGCCGGGTTTGGCTTCCCAAGTCGCAAAGCGCATTCCATCGAAGCGGATCAGGCCCTGTGGGGTTCCCAACCACAGGTAGCCGTCCGAGGTCTGCGCCAGCGCCCGGATTGCGGGTAGCGACGTGCCTTCCTCCTGGGTCCAGCTAGTATGTAAGTACTGTGACGTGGAGATCGTCGGGTCTAGGGCGAAGGCTAGCTTTAGACAGGCCAGACACAATAGGAAGCCGACGCGCAAAGCACGCCTTCCCATGGAGATCGCCTGAGTCACTCACGCACTCCCTGTCTTGCTATCGGTATCGACAATAACCAGCAAAGTTCCAGTACTACTATTACCGATGGTAACAGCGACCGAACGCTCCCCATAAGTCGGGTTTCAGAAAAGTGGAACCTAATATACGTTAAGGATTCAAGCTGATTCAGAGCGGTACGGATCCCGGAAATGCATAGGCTAACAGAAATCATATCCCGGCTATCAGGGAAATCACGGAGGCGCTCCGAGGGCCCGTCACTTGCGCCGGCGCCGGATGTGGTCGCATCGGCGCACCCGGATGGCGTGGTCTTCCTGCATGTCGGCAAAGGGGCCGTTTTCAATTCGAACCGTATCGGAGCGCGCATTTGGCGCGGGTTGGCCGACCGGGAGCCTCTCGGCGCCATAACTGCGGCGATAGCTCTCGAATACGGCGTCAAACCGGATCAGGTTGAGCGCGATGCCGCGGGATTCCTGGCGGATTTGGAAGCGCAGGGCTTCCTGACGCGTGGAGCGAGTCTGTGAAGATGCCGCGTTACAATCGCACCCTTCTGGCGGCCAGAGTGATGTGGCGGCTGTTACTCTTCGACGTGCAACTCGGCTGCCGTGGCTTTCGGAGTGTTTATCGCGATCTGAGCCGTCACCATCTTCCGGCTAAGCGCCCGCAGATGGAGTTGGAGAGCGCCATCTGCCAGGCGGTAACCGATGTCAGTTCCTTCTACTGGAAACCGGTCCGCTGCCTGCAGCGGTCCGCAGTCACTGCCAGTGTACTCAGGACTTACGGCATCGATGCATCGGTGGTAATTGGATACAGGCCCGCGCCGCTGTTCAGCCACGCGTGGGTGGAAGTCGAGGGCCGAGTCGTCGGTGGTTCGCCGGCCTATCAGCGGAAGCTGTGTCCGCTGACCCGCATTTGAAAAAACGAATTTCAAACTTTGTCAAATAGAGGAGATCTTACTATGTACGAACAACCGAAACTGAACCGCGTGGGCAAGGCTGAAGATGTCATCCTGGGTCTCATTGCCAGTGGCGACGACTTTGACGGCAACTACGTTTTTTGCTGCATGGAATTTGCGGACGAAGACGGGACCGGCAAGCCCCCCGCGGCTCGTTAGAATGACAGGACAGCATCGCGGGCCCGCGCCGGTCGGGGCCGGTCCCGCGACTTCCGCGCGTCATAGCCGGATGATTCCACGGTGCAAAGCCGTGGTTACCGCCCCGGTGCGGTCCGAGGCGTGCAGCTTCTCCAAGATATGTTTCATGTGGGTGTTTACCGTGGCTTCGGTGATTCCGAGCTGATAGGCAATTTCCTTATTGCGCATCCCCACGGCGACCTGCTGAAGCACCTCGATTTCACGCGGGCTTAATTCCGATCGAGGGAGGTTCTCGGCGATCTTGCTGCCCACTTGCGCGGGGATGTAGCGTTGCCCCCTGTGAACTGCCCGTATGGCTTGGATCAGTTCCTTGCGCGCCATATCCTTAAACAGGTAGCCTTTCGCGCCCGCTTCGAGCGCCCGATAGATTTCTTCGTCGCCTGCCACGCTGGTGAGCACGACGAAACCCGTGTCGGAAGACTCGCTGCAGACGCGCCGGATTACTTCGGCGCCGCCGATATCGGGCAATAAGAGATCCACCACCACGGTCGACGGCCGCAATGCCGCGATCATCGCAATCGCCTCCGCGCCGGTCCCCGCTTCGCCAACCAGGACAATATCGGGTTCGGCGGAGAGCATGGCTGTCAGCCCGTCGCGAACAACGGGATGATCGTCCACAATCAAGACCGTGATTGGGTCGGGCGGGTTCATTTGGCGGCGCCCAAGGCGCGTATCCGCTCCACGTGTCCGGCGATCGCCTGCGCGGCGCCGCGCACGCCATCCCACTTGGGTAAATCCCCCTCCGGGATCCAACCGCCGGCGATTCGCTCGGCCATCAATTGCGCCAGCGCCGCGGCGTTCAGGCCACCGGCGCGCAATGCGGAATTGGAAGGGATGCGCGCAATCGCCACGTCATCGGGCCAATTGGCGCCTGCGGAAATGGAAATGGAGGGGACGCCAAAAAAGGCGGCCTCGCAAACGGTCATGCGATTGGCTTTAGTGATTACCAGATCGCTGGCGACCATCAGCCGATCGATAGCCCAATCTTCCTTCAGCACCTGAATGTCCGTCCGGCCGCCGAATCGGTTCCGAAGCGAATCGTAGTCCCGCCAGGCCAGCCATATCAGACGCTTGGAAGGGTGCGGCAAAGCGTCCCACGCGGAGACCAGCAAATCCGCCATGGGAACGCGGGCTTCCGGGTGATTCCCCGGCTGGCACAGAACCACGGTGGCCTCGTCCGGAATCCCCAATTCCCGGCGCGCGCGCACGCGATCCGCTCGCCCGTAATCGAAGCGCCTGATCGCCGGCCCGACGTACCGTATCGTGTCCGCCTGGAACGGAGGCTCGGTGAAAATGCCGCGCTCCCCCGTGAATATAATCTCTTGCGCGCACTTCATGGCGCTCGTCAGGAAGGGATTTGGGTCTTGAAAGAAATCGGTAATGAATAAACAGGGGATATCGAATACCTGAGACGCCGGCAAGGCGGCCAGCTCTTCATGTGAAATCACCAGCCGCGGCTGAAGGCGCCACACGATGCGGCTCTCCTGGACAATCGCCGGCAGGATTGGCGGTTCATCCGGCATGTGCAGATCGATCACTTCGTAGCCGCACGACCGGAACGTCTCCGCGCCTCCCGAGTACGACACGAATCGTATTTCCACCTCCGGAACCGACTGTAGAAGTTCCCGGGCAATCGCCATGTCCGGCATGGCGTGGCCTCGACCGCGGCCACGCGAAAAGAACACGATGCCGAACATTCCCGGCGCAAACGGCTTCGGTAGTTCCGGCGATCCCGCTTCGTCCATTTTGCTTTTTCTTATTCTATATCTTTTATCTCAACCGCAGGTTCGGAATGCTATGGGAGGTTTTCCGCGCCGCCACCTGATAAGATAGGGTCCAGCCATGTTGAAGCGGTTTATTCTGTGGGATTTCCAGCGGGGGAGCTGGCAGTACGACATCATGGTCGCCATCATCCTCGCGTTCCTGTTCGTTACGCCGCGAGGCTGGTTTCGAGACCAACCCAGAGTCCCGAAGGGCATCGCGATGCTGCCCCCCGAGAATGGAAGTTCCCCGTTCTGGATCGACAAGGATCTCCTGGGGAATACGCCCGAGAACCAGCGTGTAATCAAGCTCACCGAAGTGTTGCGCGCACAGACAGGCAACCGCCGTCTTCTGGTAACCCGCGTGGAAGAGGTCCGCAGTTCGGAGGATGAATTGCTGGGGTTCATGGCCTTTGCGAGGCCCTAGCGGCCGCGCGGTAACCACGGGCTGCAAGTTCCGCGTCTAATAGTTGAGCCACACCTGATGCGATTCGTGTTCTCCGCTCCAATTCTCATTCTTCTCCTCACGACGTGCGCTGCAGCGGACCAGCTCCAGCAGACCCTGGCGAAGATGGACGAGGCGGCAGCGTCCTTCAAAGGGCTGACGGCGGACATGAAGAAATCGCACTACACCTTCGTGATCCAGGAAGAGGACAAATCGTCCGGAACCATCGTCGTGCGGCGTCCCAAGCCCAAGGAAATGCAGATGCTCATGGCGATCAAGGAGCCGGCTGCGCAGCAGATCTCATACATGGGCCATATCGCGCAACAGTACAATCCGAAAACCAACATCGTTTCGATCTACGACGTAGCGAAATACGGCGCGGCGGTCAACGAGTATATGCTTCTCGGCTTCGGCGCGAGTCCCAAGGACCTGCAGCAGTTCTACTCGATCGCATTGGGCGGGGCGGAGACCATCGAAGGCCAGAAAACCACGAAGATTGAGCTGACTCCCAAAAAGCCGGATACGGCTTTCCACCTCCTCAAAGCGGACCTTTGGATTTCCGACCAGACCGGCATCGCCATCCAGCAGCAGCTTCATTACGCCGGGGGGGACTACGATCTTGCGACCTATCCGAACATGAAAATCGACCCCAATATTCCGGAATCCGCGGTCAAGTTGAATATGCCGGAGAACGCAAAACGAGAGTACCCCCTGAAGTAAGGCGGATCGGCCGGCCCTATGAAAACCAAGACCAGCGCATATCGCCTTCAGTACCTCGACTGGGTCCGCGGCCTGGGGGCCGCGATCATGCTCCAGGGCCATGTCTTCGATTCGTTTCTGAGGAGCGATCTGAAGGGTAACGGGCCATTCGTTTTATCGCAGTTCGCGGGCGGCATGCCGCCGGCTATATTCCTTTTCCTGACGGGAGTGACGCTGGCGTTCCTCATGGACAGCACCGAACGGAAAGGGATGCGTCCGCTGGTGCGCGTAACCACCGCGTTTCGCCGTTCGGGCTACCTGTTTTTCCTGGCATTCGCCTTCCGCCTGCAACTCTGGATTTTCGGTCTGCCAGCGCCGTGGACCGACCTGTTCCGCGTCGACATCCTCAACTGCATGGGGTTTGCCATAGCCGCCTTGTCGGCGATGGCGGCCTTTCGGACCACGGAACGCATACGGTTTTGCGCCGTGTTGGGCTTTGCGATCGCATTCGCCTCGCCGCTGGTAACGCAGATGAACTGGTCGGGCGTGCCATCGCCGCTGCGAGGCTATATCGTACCGGACCTGCACGCCTTCGGTTTCTTCCCGTGGGGCGCGTACCTGGCCTTCGGCATGAGCGCGGGCAGCGCGATCCGCGCGATTCCTCCAGAGGCCACGGAGCGCGCCATGCAGTGGGCGGCGCTATTGGGCGGCGGCCTGATCCTCGCGAGCCAGTATTTCGCCAACCAGCCTTATTCCATCTACGCGAAATCGGACTTCTGGCTGAACAGTCCGGCACAGGTGCTCACCAAGGTCGGCGTCGTTCTGCTGATTCTGGCGCTGGCGTTCCTGTGGACTCGCTACGGGGCCAAGGACGGCTGGAGCTGGGTGCGTCAGTTCGGCACGACTTCGCTGCTGGTCTACTGGGTGCACATCGAGTTGGTTTACGGCCGCTCTCTCTGGTTCCTCAAAGGGACTTTAACCGAGCTTCAGACCGCCATCGCGGCCGTTCTCGTGATCTTGCTCATGCTCGCGATCTCCACCGCGAAGACCTACCGCCACCGCATAGAAGCCGTATTGGCCGATATGGGCTGGACATTCGGGCCGAAGCCGGACCGCGTAGCGGGGGATTAGGTGCTTTGACGCGGAGACGCGGAGACGCGGAGACGCGGAGAAGACCAACTACACGGGTTCGTTCAGCAAACATCTCCGCGTCAAGATTTTACCCCCTCCGCAGCGCCAGCACCGCGTTCAATCCCCCGAAAGCGAAAGAGTTGGACAGGGCGTATTCCACCTGAGCCTCGCGCGCAACGTTGGGCACAACGTCCAGATCGCACTCCGGGTCGGGCTGGCTGAAATTGGCGGTGGGCGGGAGAATGCCGTCTCGCAGGGCAGTCACGGTGGCTAGGCATTCGAGCGCGGCGGCGGCGCCCAGCGCGTGGCCGTGCATCGATTTCGTCGAGCTCACCGCCAGTCTTTCCGCGTGCGCTCCGAATACCGCCCGGATGGCGGCAGTTTCCGCGATATCGTTGGCCAGCGTGGCGGTGCCGTGGGCGTTGATGTAGCCCACCTGCTCAGGCGCGAGGCCCGCGTCTCTCAATGCCGCGCGCATGGCCCGCGCCGCTCCCTCCGCCGAGGGCTGCGTGATGTGGCAGGCATCCGACGACATGCCGACGCCCACGATTTCAGCGTGGATCCGCGCGCCGCGCGCCAATGCCGCATCGAGAGGCTCCAGAATGAACATGGCCGCGCCTTCACCCAGGATCATGCCTCTGCGGTCTTTGGAAAAGGGGCGGCACGTTTCCGGCGAAACCACGCGCATGGCCTCCCACGCCTTCAGAATTCCGAAGCTGAACGGCGCCTCGCTGCCCCCGGTTATGGCAAGGTCGGCCGCGCCCGTGCGCACCATCCACAATGCCTGACCGATGGCATGACCGGCCGAGGAACACGCCGTCGAAATGGTAAAACTGGGACCGGTAATCCCAAACTCCATGGCGATGTGGCTGGCGCCCGCGTTAGCCATCGTCCTGGGAATGGTCAGCGGGTGCACGCGATTGTGGCCCAGCTTATAGACTTCGGTGAAGCCGGCGTCCTGCGCATTCTGTCCACCCACGCACGAACCCGTCACAATGGCGGCATTTTCGCGCATGGCGGGCGTCCACTCCACCCCGGCGCTCGCCACCGCCTCGCGCGCGGCAATCACCGCAAACTGTGCGAAACGGTCCATGAAATCGGCCCGCCGATCGTCGAAATACGGCTGGTGGCTGTATTCGGGAACCTCGGCGCCGTTCTGAAAGCGCAGTTCCCCGCACCCGGCCGATTGGATAGGCCCGATCCCCGAGCGGCCCTGGCGAAGCGATTCCGCGAACTCCCCGGCGTTGCGGCCGAGAGCGGAAATCGCGCCCACGCCTGTGATGGCGACGCGGCGCATGCGCTACTTCGCCGCCTGCGGCGCTTCGCCGTTCGCTGCCAGCGCGGACTTCGCCGCCAGCAGCTTCTCCACGCCCTCGCACATCTGGAGAACGTTGCGGACCGAGCGAACCTCGTCGTCGGGAATGCTGATATCGAACTCGTTCTCCAAAGCAAAGAGAATTTCGACCGCATCCATGGAATCGATTCCCAATTGCAGGAAATCACTGTCGATCGTGACCGTTTCGAGTGGGATTCTCTTCGATGTAGCGATCACTTTGAGCACGCGTTGAATCAGATCGTCGGACATAGTAGTCGGCTTACCGTCTCGAATCGATAGCCGCGGTCCAGCAACACCGGGACCAGGCGGCGCACGGCTTCCAAAGTCGCGCCGATGTCCGGCTCAACCCGAAGCCCGCGGCCATCGTGAAGGCATAGAATTGAGCCGTTGGAAACGCCTGCCGTCAAGCGCTCCACAACTGCCTCCGCCCTCAACTTCCAATCATAGCCGATTGCGCTCCACATTACTCCGGTCAGCGCCAATCGGCGTTGCGCCCCGGCCATGCCAAACCAGCGGGCGCCGAATGGGGCGCGGAACCAGACCGGACTAATCCCGGTGCGCTCCCCGATGGCCCGCTGGGCGCGCCCCAGGTCCAGCTCGATGAACCGGCCGGAGCGAAAACAGAATAGCGAATGCGAATAGCTGTGGTTGCCGATCTCATGCCCGGCCTGCGCCACCGCCCGCGCAGCCCCGGGAAGCCGGTCCACATTGGCGCCGCACTGGAAAAAGGTCGCGCTGACCCCGTGGCGTCCCAGGATGTCCAGAAGCGCGGGCGTACTCTCCGAGGGGCCGTCGTCGAACGTGAGCGCAATGGCGCGGCGGTCCCGCGGACCGCGCCAGACCGAGGGGCCGAACACCCGCGCCGAGCGCCCCCGCACGGCCCAGGCTAAAAAACCGGACGACGCCAGAACCGCGGTGCCGCTCGCAAGGTACATGAAACTCTATTGTAGGCGGGAAGAAGGGCAAATCCGAAATGGCCACAGATGAACACAAATAAGACAAGATGACTATTCACATGAGAACGCCATTCCGCAAGAAGGCAGTTCAACCGAGTGTGGCGTCCTGGATGCCGAGACCGGCAGGTGGCCTATCGCGTAGAGCCGAGGCAAGGCGACTGTTTGCAGTGTAGCAGTGCAAAACGGTCTTATTACTCTTATCCGTGTTCATCTGTGGCCAATACTCTTTCTTCCCCCAGTTCCTACATCGTCATCCCGCCATCCACGCACAGCACCTGGCCGGTGATGTAGTTATCCGGCTCCAGGAAGAATCGAACGGCGCGGGCAATGTCCCCGGCGCGGCCGAACCGCGCAATTGTGCTGTCCTTAATGAAGCGGTCGTACTTGCCCGCGGCGATGCTGGCCTCGGCCATCCCCGCGGCCGTCACTCCAGGACTCACCACGTTGACGCGGATGTTGGCGGCGCCCCGCCGCTCCTTGGCCAGGATGCGCGCGCCCGTTTGCAGCGCGGCCTTCTGCGCGGCGTAGGCGGTCGATCCCGGGAAAAGCGCGTTCGCCTGCATGGTGGAGATGAGTACGATGGCGCCGGGAGTCGCGGCCGCCGCCATCCGCTCGGCCGCTTCTCGTGCCAGCAGAATGGGCCCCAGGTAATTCACTTCGTGGGACCCACGCATCGCGGCCTCGGTTTCGGCGGGATCGGCGATGCGCGCCGGGTCGCCCGCCAGCACTACCAGGCCGTAGATGGAAGGCGCGGCGTCCAGCAGGCGCGCGCGGCCGGCCCCGGAGGTCAGATCGGCCTGCACTACGGTCGCCGAATTGGCCCATCGCTCGGCGCGCTCGCGGTTCACGCGATAGCCGATGATGACCCGCGCGCCTTCCCCCAGCAAGAGACCGGCGACGGCCGCGCCGATGCCGCCGGCGCCCCCGGCGAGAACGATTTGGCGGCCCTCAAGCGCGCTTGGCTCAGGCATCGACGACATCTTTTTCCAGCGCCAGATAGCCGCAGGCTATGGCCACCAGAAACATGGCAAGCACTTCGCTATCCCCCAGATTGTATTCCACGAAGCCCTCCACCATCACCGCCAGCACCACCGCCACGGCCCCGTGCAGCAGGAACCGGCGGACGCCGCGGCCGGGCGGGAGGGCGCGCAGGCCGCGCCAGAAATCGATGGGCATTTGGACCAGCATCCATAGCATCGCGAGCATGGTGGGAATGCCCCGGTCGGCGGCCCATTGCAGGTAAACATTGTGCAGATGCTCGTAGAAACCAGGGGGCCGCGTCGCCCACACATCCGCCGGCACGTACTCTTTAAAATGGAACTTCGGGCCGTCCGGTCCGATGCCCAACAGCGGGTGCTTCTCGATCATCGCCATGCCCGCGTTCCTGGCGATCTGGTGGAACCGGTTGGAATCGATGCTGCTCGGCCGCATGATCGAGGTGAAGCGCTCCTGTACCGGCGCGGGGGCAACGGCGTAGACCAGCGCAATCGCGACCGGAACGAGCGCAAGCAGCCACGGCCGCCAGAACGCAACCAGGTAGACCGTCGCCACGCCAGTGGCAATCCAGACTCCTCGCGTCTCGCACAATACCACGGCGATGGCGGCGAGCCCCCCGCACGCAGCCCAGATCCATTCGCGGCGCGCGCGCGGCGCAAACATCAGCAGCGCGGCCACCATGATAAGCGCGAACATCTCCTCGGCCGAATATGTGTTCCAGTGGCTCGTGAACCCGGTAATCCGCTCGATCACGTAGTAGTTGTAGAAATCCTGCCCGAGCCGGTGGGCCTCCTCCACCTTCCCGGCGAACTGCACGAAACCGCGCGCGGCGGTGATGGCGCCGATCCCCGCCCAGGTGAGAAAAAGCCATCGGACCACCTTCAGATTCCGCAGACAGGAGAACACCACCAGCAATTCGAGAAACACGTAGAACTTCCGCACCTGCGGCCAGCCGTACCTCACCGGATCGCCCGAGAACGCTAGCGAGAGCAGCGTTCCCAACATGAACAGCGCCAGCGGCCACTTAATTCGTGGCAGCCGCGGCTTGTCGCCGGACAACAGCATCGCGGCCAGGGCCAGCCCCAGCAGGATCTGGGAAACCGCGATCGAAAACAGGATCGATGCGGCCGACCCGAACGTCAGCCAGCGCGCGGCGCGCGAAAGAACGGATTCCGGCGGGTTCATGGAAACAGAATCTCAGTATGGCATGTGGGGCGGGCCTCCTGGCCTGCCTTCTTATTCGCCCTGCTCGCCCATGGCAACATGCCGGGAGCCCCGCCCACCTACGCCGCGTACACAGCCACCTTAGTGACCGTCCGGTAGCCCATGCGCTCGTAAAGCTTGTAGCCCGCGGGCGTCGATTGCAGGATGCTGCGCTCAATGCCGTGCTCCCGGCGGGCGTCCTCCAGCGCGTAGCGCATCACGGCTTCACCGTACCCGAGCCGCTGTCTATCCGGCAAGGTGGCCACGTTGTACACTCCCACGGCGTCGCAGCCCATCACCGTCGCCGCCGTGGAGGTGGGTTCGCCATCGACATAACCCACGTAGCCGGCGAAACGCTCCCACACGGATTCGCTGTCGAAGACCTCCTGGAACCACAAAAAGGGCACGTGGAAGCAGGTCGACCCAATCCCGCAGAACGCGTCGCGGGCGGAGGCTTCCCGCACCCGCCGCACCTCGATTCGCGGCAGCGGCCTCGCCGGCGGCTTGACGCGTTCCGCCACCATGCCCGGAAGGTCCACCGAATGACGCAGGCCGTAGCTTTCGAAGACCTGCCGCGACCGGCTCCGCGCCTTGCCCTCCAGCCAGTCGTCCGAAACCCAATAGGCCCACTCCTGCCTGCGCGCGCCAAAGTGCAATGAGGCCAGCAGAATTCGTTGCGCCAGTTCGCTTTCGGAAAGAACCGGCGACGAGAGGAACGCCGCATTGAACATTTGAAACGTTACTCCCGCCGAGGCGATGCTGACGCCCGCCAGTTCGCGGATCTCTCCCGGCCCGCGGCTGGCCGCGATGGCGCGAAACGATTCCCGCAGGTTCCCGCCGACGTCGGAACAGTTCACAGGTTTCAGTATCGCGCACGCCGGGGCGCTAGAGTCCCGATTCCCAGGTTTCTTTATCGCTCCGTGTGGGGCGGGCCTCCTGGCCTGCCTTCTTCTTCTCGATAATCCTCGCCCGGAAAACAGGCCAGGAGGCCCGCCCCGCCTAGAGCTTGTTCAATGCCGCATCTACGCTCTCGTGGAACGAGAAAACCGTATCCAACAAGCTGATGTGAAAGGCCTCGAAGACGTGCCCCGCCGCCCCCGCCATGCGCATTTCGCATCCGGCGGCCATGATCTTGTTGTAGCTGGAGATGAAGCGCCCGATTCCCGTGCTGTCGATGCCGGTCACGCCGGCCAGATCGAACACGACGGTGCGCGTCCCCTGCCGCAGCAAGTCATCCACCAGGCGGGGAATCGGCTCGCTCGAAGGCCCCATCGTCACTCTACCCGCAATCGCGATCGCCACCACCCCTGGCGCGACCTCTTTGTGATTGATTTCTATCCGCATCGAAGCGACTAGTGTAAGACGGCGCGGGCGCCAAGCGCTACCCTGCGCATGACTCATCCCGGCGCAAGCGTATTCGCCCACTCGCTTCCGTGGTCTAATCGCCCTTATGCGCTCCCGGAAGATGACCTTGGTTCCGCTCATCGCCGCGGCGTATTTCATCGTCGCCGGCGGCCCCTTTGGTCTCGAAGATATCGTCTCCAAAGCCGGTTACTCCGGAGCCATCCTCATCCTGCTGGTCACGCCACTCCTATGGAGTCTGCCCACCGCCCTCATGGTCGGCGAGCTGGCCAGCGCTCTTCCCGAAGAGGGCGGCTACTACGTCTGGGTCGCGCGCGCCCTGGGCCGCTTCTGGGGATTTCAGGAGGCCTGGCTCTCGCTCACCGGCAGCCTGTTCGATATGGCCATCTACCCTACCCTATTCGTGGCCTATCTGGGCCATTTCGCGCCGTCCCTCACCGCCGGTGGACGCGGCATCGGGATCGCCGTGGCTCTGGTAGCGGGCTGCGCGGCCTGGAACCTGTTTGGCGCCAGGACCGTGGGCGTTAGTTCCGTGGTCATGGGGATCCTGCTCCTGGGACCGTTCGCCGTGTTGGCGGGTTATGCGGTCCTCCACCGCGCCCATGCCGGCGCGCCCGCTGCCCCGTTGTATAAGGTGGATATCCTCGGCGGCATTCTGGTCGCCATGTGGAATTACATGGGATGGGACAATACCTCCACCATCGCCGGCGAGGTGGACCGCCCCCAGCGCACCTATCCCCTGGCGATGCTCTGCGGGGTGACCCTGGTGGCCGCCACGTATGTGATTCCCATCGCCGCCGTCGCCGCTACCGGTCTCGACGCCAACGCGTGGGGATCGGGCGGTTGGGCCGACGTGGCGCGCGCCGTCTTCCACAACAGCGCGCCCGGCATGGCGTTAGCCTTCGCCATCGGCGTGGCCGCCATGCTGGGAGCGGCGGGCACAATGAATGCGCTCACCATGGCGTACTCGCGCCTGCCGGCAGTGCTGGCCGTCGATGGCTTTCTGCCCAAGGCGCTCGCCCGCCGCAATCGGACCGGCGCGCCGTGGGTGGCCGTCCTGGCCTGCGCGGCGGCCTGGGCGCTCTGCCTGGGGCTGACCTTTGTGAAGCTGATTGTGCTCGACGTTCTTCTGACCGGCCTGAGCATCCTGCTGGAATTCGCCGCGCTCGTCGCTCTGCGCATTCGCGAACCCGGCTTGCCGCGCCCCTATCGCGTTCCCGGCGGCCTGTTCGGCGCGGCGGCCATTGGCGTCCCGCCGCTTGCCCTGCTCGTCCTCACCGTGGTCCGCAGCCACAACGAGCCCGTCGGCCCCATCGACGCGCTCGAATTAGGCGGTCTATTGATCGCCCTCGGCGTGGCGCTCTACTTCGCCGCGCGCACTGCCCCTTCACACCGTCCATAACCGGCGGCCGGCTGGGCCTCATGCTAACATGGCGGTTGCCGGATTCCACCCCAGGCGCGCCGCGTAGCGCGTTCCGGGGCGCGGCGCCCGGATAGAACGCAGCGCTTTCAATCCCTAGCCCGACCGCTTACCTCGCAGGCCAATTTGAAACGCTCCGCACGGTGACTGAGGAGAATGCTTCGTGACAATTGAAAACCGCCCCTCCGCCGTCAAGGTGGTGGTAGCCGGGACGGTAATGCTGTCCTTCATCTCCTTCTGGCGCGCCGCCGCCATCGTGCTGAGCGATCTGGCTTCTTCCGCGTACTATGTGGGCGGCATCGCCGAGGCGGCCGTGGGAAAGGCCGCGCCGTGGTTCATCCTGGCCATCATGCTGTTCTCCTACGCCGTGCGCGCCATTTACATCGAAAGCTGTTCCATGTTCGTGCGCGGCGGCGTGTACAAGGTGGTGCACGAAGCCATGGGTGGCACCCTCGCCAAGTTCTCGGTATCCGCCCTCATGTTCGACTACGTGCTCACCGGCCCCATCAGCGCCGTGAGCGCCGGCCTCTATGCCGCCGGCCTCATCAATGAGACGGGCGAGCGGCTGCACATTGCCGGCATGCGCGTGAATGCGCCGTACTTCGCGGCCGTGTTCGCCGTCATCGTCACCCTGTATTTCTGGCGCAAGAACATCATCGGGATCCACGAATCGAGCGAGAAAGCCCTCCGCATCATGCAGGTCACCACCGTGATGGTGGTGATCCTGATCGCCTGGTGCATCGTCACCATTCTCAAGCACGGCTACAATCCCGTGCCGCTTCCCGTTCCGGCCAACCTCAAGTTCAGCCCCGAAGCCCTCGGCTGGCTCAAGGGCACGCTGGCGCCTTCCATCACGGCGATCGCCATCATGATCGGCCTGGGCCATTCGCTGCTGGCCATGAGCGGGGAAGAGAGCCTGGCGCAGGTGAACCGCGAGATCGCCTACCCCAAGCTCAAGAACCTGGAGCGCGCCGGCTTCGTGATTTTCATCTACAGCATGCTCTTCACCTCGCTCGTTTCCTTCTTCGCGGTGATGATCATTCCGGATGCCGCCCGCGTCGGGTTCCTGGACAATCTGATCGGCGGGCTCTCCATGTACCTCGCCGGTCCGTTAATGGCCCGCCTGCTGTTTCATGCCTTCGTGGTGCTGGTGGGAGCGCTGATACTCTCCGGCGCCGTGAACACCGCCATCATCGGATCGAACGGCGTGCTCAACCGCGTGGCGGAGGATGGCGTGCTGCCCGACTGGTTCCGCCGCCCGCACCACAAGTTCGGTACCACCTCGCGCCTCATCAACCTGATCGTGATCCTGCAATTGATCACGATTATCATCAGCCGCGGCGACGTGTACATGCTCGGCGAAGCCTACGCTTTCGGCGTGGTCTGGAGCTTCGCCATGAAGGCCCTCTCGGTCCTGGTGCTGCGCTACAAGCAGCCCGGCGCCCGCGAGTGGAAAGTGCCGCTCAACTTCCGCATCCGCGGAGTCGAAATCCCGTTGGGGCTGGCGATGATCACGCTGGCCCTGTTTGGCCTCGCCATCATTAACGTGCTTACCAAGAAGGTGGCCACCATTTCGGGCGTCGGCTTCACCATCGCGTTTTTCGCGGTCTTCGAATTCTCCGAAATCTACAACCGCAAACGCAAGGCCGGAACGTCCCACGAAATGGAGAAGTTCCAACTGGACACCCGCAAGGATGTGTCGGCCGCTTCGGTTGACGTGCGGCCGGGCAACGTCCTCGTCGCGGTCCGCAATCCCAACCGCTTGCAGCACCTGGCCCGCATTCTGGATAAGACCGATACGCGCAAAATGGATATCGTTGCGCTCTCCGTCCGCGGAGTGACGCAAGCCGGCTCCGGCGAGCACCCTCTTGAAGCCAGCCAAATCTTCTCCGACGCGGAAACCTCCGTGTTCACGAAAGTGGTGACCTTGGCCGAGAAAGCCGGCAAGCACCTGCAACTCATCGTGGTCCCCGGCTCGGATCCCTATGAGGCCGCCGTGCAGACGGCGGCCAGGCTGCAATCCTCCCGCCTGGTCATGGGTCTATCGCCCAAGCTCACGCCCTCCGAACAGGGCGCGCAGATCGGGCGCTATTGGGAGAAGCTTCCCGAGCCGCGCCCTCCGCTCTCGCTCGAAATTGTCCCCGACAACCCCAAGGACACGGTCTTCTTCAACCTCGGTCCGCACCCGCCCCGTCTATGGCCTGAGGATGTCGAGTTGGCCCACCAGCTCTGGCTGGAGCTATCCGCCGCCGCCGGCGCCAAACTCCACCACCGCGACGTGATCGGCGTGGCCCTCCGCCGGATGGTCGCCGAACTCCATTCCGACCGCGTCAACGAAGTGAAAGACGACGTCTTCCGTGAAGTCAACAACGGCGGCGCCGAGCACACCGAAGAGCCCCCGGACTGAGCGGGGCATGATGTACCCCATGGCGCAGCCTTTCCAGGCGGCGCTGCCCGCATCCTTGCGGGCATTCTCGATCCCGGCATCCGGAGCCGTCGCAAGGCGACTTGCGGCCCCTCGGCGGTGACCGTCATGATGGAGAAATGCCGGATGCCATACAGCTACTGGACGCTAACCTGATTCGGTCTCTTGTTGAGCGCGCGAAGCAGAGTCCGCGATTGCGCACGAACCACAACTTTCACGAAGGCATGGAGGACAACCCTCATCGATTCCTGAATGTGATGGCGCGGGGTACCTATATCGCGCCGCATCGCCACATCGATCCGCCAAAGGCCGAGTCCTTCCTGGTTCTCGACGGTGAACTGGCGTTTTTCACGTTTAACGACTCCGGCGAGATCGCCACCACCCACACCTTGGGCCGCGATCCGATAGGGATAGACGTTCAGCCCGGCATCTGGCACACGGTCGCCGTCCTCACTCCCCACGTGGTCTGCTACGAGGTCAAGCCGGGACCGTATTCGGCCGCTAACGACAAGGATTTTGCGCCCTGGGCTCCGAGGGAAGGCGACGCAGGCGTACCGGCGTATCTCAATATGCTGGTATCCAAAATCGGGTGAGATTGGAGCTGGCGGAGGGATTTGAACCCCCGACCCTCTGATTACAAATCAGATGCTCTACCAACTGAGCTACGCCAGCATTAGAATCGACAGGATTGAGCGGACAGAAATAAACCCAAAGCCGCTAGAGTATGGCAAGCGAACTCCAGTTCATTCAAGAACGAGTATAACTCAAGGGCGTCGGCCAAAATCGCTATTGCAGCATCCGCGGGATCTTCTCCACTTGTTCCAATGGCGCGATTTCCACGCCCAGCGGCGCCGTTTTTAAATCCCCGAATTTGCGCGCCGTCACCATCACGCGGCTTTCAAACGATCCCGCCGCGCTGTTGTACGCTTCCACGGCCCGCTCCAATCCCTTGCCCACCCTGTTCAGATGGTCTCCCATATCCGAGAGCCGCTTGAAAAGCTCCTTGCCGAGGGCGCTGATTTCCGCCGCGTTCTCCGCCAACTTCTCTTGCCGCCACCCATACGCTACCGCCCGCAGCAAGGCGATCAGCGTGGTCGGAGTCGCCAGGATGATGTTCCGCTCCACTCCGAACTCGATCAGCGAGGGGTCGTTCTCCAGCGCCGCGCTGAAGAAGCACTCGCCCGGCAGAAACAGCACCGCGAATTCCGGCGCGTGGTCGAACTGCTCCCAGTAGGATTTGCGCCCCAGCGCCGTCATGTGCGCGCGCACCTGTCGCGCGTGGTCCGCCATGCGGGCGCATCGCGTCTGTTCGTCGGGCGCCTCCAGAGCCTCCAGGTACCCGCCCAGCGGCGTCTTGGCGTCCACCACGATGCTCTTGCCGCCCGGCAGCCGCACCAGCATATCGGGGCGCAGCCGGCCTTCTTCGGATGTGACCGATGCTTGCGTCTCGAAATCGCAGTGGTCCAACATGCCGGCCATCTCCACCACCCGCCGCAACTGGATCTCGCCCCAATGTCCGCGCACGCTCGGCGTTCGCAGCGCCGTCACCAGCTTCCCGGTCTCCGAGCGCAGTTGGGTTTGGGTTTCGATCAGGCTGCGCACCTGCTCGCTGAGCGTGGCGTACGCGCCCACGCGGGCCTTCTCCAGCTCCTGGATCTTGCCCGCCATGCCTTCGAGCGACGCGCGCACCGGCGCCACCAGCTCTCCGATGGCCTGCTGCCGCTTCTCCAGGTCGCCGCGCGCTGCCTCCTGCGTCTGCGCCAAAGCCGCCCGCGCCAGTTCCAGAAACGCCTGGTTATTGCGCGCCAGGGCGTCGGCCGATAACGCCTTGAACGCATTCTCCGCATCCTTCGCGCGCCGCCGCAACAGCCACCACGCCAGCGCCAGCCCCGCCGCAAAACAGAATACCGGAAGAATGTTCTGCATGGCATCCATTATCGCGCTTTAGTGGGGCGGGCCTCCTGGCCTGCCTTCTTGGCAACCAAAATTCATCAAGACCCTTGCGGATCCGAATGGCTAAGGCGAATGTTCAAGCCGAAATCACTGCCGATGCGGCCCAACCTCATCCGAACGGACCTGCGGCGGCCCTAGAATGCTTCGGTTCTTTTCCCAAAAATCCGGCGCGCGTGGGATAGCCGGCGCGTGTCGCTCAGCCTCCGCCGCTTCGTCCGCGGCCAGGTGACAGTGCTTATACTTCTTGCCGCTGCCGCACGGGCAGGGCGCGTTCCTGCCCACCGTCTTCTCGCTCACGGCCACCTCCCGGCCCGCGGTTCAGCTCTTCAGAAACTGCCCGATCGCCCGCGTGGCCTGCCGGATTCTCTGTTCGTTCTCCACCAGCGCGAAGCGTACGTATCCCTCGCCCAGCGGACCGAATCCGATTCCCGGCGAAACCGCGACCAGCGCTTTGTCCAGCAGCAGCTTGCAGAACTCGAGCGACCCGCCTTCCCGATACCGCTCCGGCACCGGCGCCCAAAGGAACATCGTGCCGCGCGGCTTCTCCACGGGCCATCCGGCGCGCTGCAATCCGTGCGCCAGCACGTCCCGCCGCTTCTGGTAAATGTCGCGGATCTTGTGCGTCTCTTCCTGGCATTCCCGCAGCGCAATAATCGAGGCGATCTGAATCGGCTGGAACACGCCGTAATCCAGGTAGCTCTTGATCCGCGCCAGTGCCCCGATCATCTTCCGGTTGCCCAGGCAGAACCCCACCCGCCATCCCGCCATGTTGTAGCTCTTGGACATGGAGAAAATCTCGACCGCCACCTCTTTCGCGCCCTCTACCTGCAGGATGCTGGGAGGCGTGTAACCGTCGAACCCCAGATCGGCGTAGGCGAAGTCGTGCACGATCAGCGTGCCGTGTTCGCGCGCCAGGCGCACAATCTCGCGCATAAAATCCAGGTCCACGCAGGTGGTGGTCGGGTTGTGCGGGAAGGAAATCAGCAGCAGCTTCGGTTTGGGCGAAGCCGTGCGGTAAACGTCCTCCAACCGGTTGAGAAACGTGCCCGCGTCCGGCATGGGAAGCATGCAGGCATTGCCTTCCGCCATAATGACGCCGTATTGGTGAATCGGGTACGCGGGATTCGGCGACACCACCGTATCGCCCGGTCCCACGGTGGCGAAAAGCAGGTGCGCCAGCGCGTCCTTGGCGCCGATGGTGACAATGGCCTCCGTCTCGGGGTCGATCTCCACGCCGTAATTCGTCTGGTAGCGTTTCGCAATCTCCTCCCGCAGCTTGGGAATGCCGCGCGATTGCGAATACCGGTGATTGCGCGCGTTACGGGCCGCTTCCACCAGCTTGCTCACCACCACCCGCGGCGTGGCCCCATCGGGATTCCCCATCCCCAGATCGATGATGTCGATCTGCGCCGCGCGCGCCTTTGCCCGCATCTCGTTGATCACCGCGAACACATATGGTGGCAGCTTCTGGATGCGATAGAAATCCTGCGAGGTTTCCGTCATGGTTATCTCCCTATTCTATCCCCCAGTGGGGCGGGCCTCCTGGCCTGCCTTCTTCTGTAATCTTTTAGCCTGTGGGGCAGGCGCTTTCGCCTGCCACCCCCCCGCGTCCTTCCGTTACAATCGATCCAATGTCCGCCATTTCGCCGCGCGAGCGCTGGATGGCTTCTCTCGAAGGCCGCTTCCCCGACCGCCCTCCCTGCGATTACTGGGCCACCGCCGAAGTAACCGCCCGCCTGCTGCGCGACCTGAATTGTCCGGACGAACGCGCTCTCTGGAATTGCCTGGGAGTGGACAAGTGCATCCACCTCGCGCCGCGCCATCCGCGAGCCGTGGAAACCGACTGGCATCTGCAATCCCTCTTCAGCATCTGGGGCATCGCGACTCGCGAAATCGCCTACGAATCCGGCGTCTACCGCGAGGTCGTGAGCGGCCCGCTCGAAGCCGCCGAGACTCCCTCCCATATCGAGCGCTTCCCGTGGCCGGACCCCGAAGAGTGGGACCTGACCGGCATTCGCGAGCAGGCGCTCGCCTGGGAAGATTACCCCATCCTGTGCGGCTCCTACGAACCCTTCTATCTCTATAGCCGCATGCGCGGCATGGAGCGCGCGCTTACCGATCTCATCGACCGTCCGGCCATCGCGGAAGCGGCTCTCGCCTGCATCCACGCCGCTCACGAGCGCTTGTTCGAACGGATACTCACCGAGGCCGGCGATCTCATCGACCTCGTCTATGTCGCGGAAGATCTCGGCACGCAGGAATCCCTCCTCATGAGCCCCGCGCTGTTCCGCCGTTTCCTCCGCCCCACCCTCCGCCGCATCGTCGACCTCGCGCATCGCCACGGCGTTCGCGTCTTCCACCACGACGATGGCGCGATCCGCCCCCTAATCCCCGACCTGCTCGACATCGGCATCGACATTCTGAATCCCATCCAATGGCGCTGCCGCGGCATGGACCGCGCCAATCTGGCCCGCGATTTCGGCGCCCGCGTCGTTTTCCACGGCGGCATCGACAACCAGCAGACCCTTCCATTCGGAACCCCCGCCGGCGTGCGCCGCGAGGTCGAAGAGAATCTCGCCCTCTTTTCCAAATGCAAAGGCTACATCGTGGCCCCGTGCCACAACATCCAGGCGAATACGCCGACCGCCAACATCGTCGCTCTTTATGAAACCGTGGGGAGAAAAGGAGCAGCGTGAGTGATACCCTCCGTGCTCCGTCTGATAGAATCGGGGCAATGTGGCGCCGGGGCCGTCTGAATGAAACGGAGGATTATGGTAACGGCAATCGTTCTGATCAACACAGCGCAGGGACGCACGTCTGAGGTCGCGCAGGCGCTGATCGGGCTGCCGGGCATTACCGAGGCTTATTCCGTCGCCGGATCGTATGACCTCGTCGCTGTGGCGCGTGTGCCCAATCATGACGGCTTGGCCGACCTGGTGGCCGGGAGCGTGCAAAAGGTCCCGGGTATCGAAGCCACCAATACCCTGATCGCCTTCCGGGCCTACAGCCAGCGTGACCTTGAAGCCATGTGGGACATCGGCAACGACGAGCCGGCCGGTTAAGACCTATGCCCGTAGGTTTTCTGTGAACCTTCGCTCACTCTGCCTGTTTCTCCTCGCTGCCGGCGCCGCTTCCGCCGTGGAGCTGCACATCCAGTTCGGCGCCTTGGAGCGCATGCTCGGGCAACAGGTATTCACGCAGGACGGCCGGCGCTACGTCCACAACGACAAGACCAACAAGTGCAACTTCGCCTATCTGGAGAAACCGCAAGTGAGCGGCGGCGACGGGAAGCTGAATATCCATGCCCGTTTCACCGGGCGTTCAGCGCTCAACATGTTCGGGCAATGCGTCGGGATGGGGGACGCCTTCGACCTGACCATCGTGGCGACTCCCCAGTTTCGCGACGGCTACATCGCGCTCGCGGGCGTCACCGTCAGCAGCGACAAGAAATCCGGGTATTACATCCGCCGCGTCTGCCCCGTCCTGGCTTCCAGCCTCGGGCGCGATTTCCGTTACCCCATTTCCGCGCAATTTCAGAGCGCCTTGGAAGATGCCGCGATCTTGCCTCTATACCCGCGTTCGTTACGCAACTTCAAAGTCCCCGAGATCCGCGTTACTGCGGACGCACTGGTCCTCGTGCTGGATTTTGAGTTGACGGTCAGGTAGGGCGGACCTCCTGATCTGCCCTTTTCTTCTTCTGCCTTTCCTCCCGGCCGGCGCGCGCAACTTGCGATATAGTGAGTGTTCCGGAATTTACTCGTAACTTCCTTGAGTCCCACACTTGCAATCGTAGAAAGGAAATCATTCATGACATCGATCATTGACGTGAAGGGCCGCGAAATCCTGGATTCTCGAGGCAATCCGACCGTGGAAGCGGACGTCGTTCTCGCCGACGGCAGCTTCGGGCGCGCCGCCGTCCCGTCCGGCGCCTCGACCGGCGAAAAAGAAGCCGTGGAATTGAGGGACGGTGATAAATCCCGTTACGGCGGCAAAGGCGTCTCCAAGGCCGCCGGCAATATCGATACGCTGATCCGCCCCGCGGTCGAGGGTCTCGACGCTTCCGATCAGCGCGGCCTCGATGCGGCCATGATCGCGCTCGATGGAACCCCCAACAAGGCCAAACTCGGCGCCAACGCCATCCTGGCCGTCTCCATGGCCGCCGCCCGCGCCGCCGCCAACTCCCACGATCTGCCGCTCTACCGCTACCTGGGCGGCGCCAATGCCAGCGTCCTGCCGGTTCCCTGCATGAACGTTCTCAATGGCGGGAAGCACGCCGACAACACGGTGGACTTCCAGGAGTTCATGATCGCCCCGCACCACGCACCCTCCTTCAAGGAATCCATCCGCATGGGCATGGAGACCTTCCACGCGCTGAAGAAAGTCCTGAATGCCAAGGGCTACAGCACGGCCGTCGGAGACGAAGGCGGCTTCGCGCCGGATCTGAAATCGAACGACGAGGCCGTCGAGCTGATCCTCGAAGCCATCGCGAAGGCCGGCTACAAGCCCGGCGAAGACATCTCCATCTGCCTCGACCCGGCGGCCAGCGAGATGTGGGACGACGGCAAGTACGTCCTCTTCAAATCCACCAAGAAAGCCATCACCTCCCAGGAGCTCATCAAAATCTGGGAATCGTGGGCCAATCAGTATCCCATCATTCTGCTAGAAGACGGCATGGGCGAGAACGATTGGGGCGGCTGGAAGGATCTCACCACCACGCTTGGATCGAAAATTGAGCTGGTCGGCGACGATGTTTTCTGCACCAACCCGAAGATTCTGCGCGAAGGAATCGACAAGGGAATCGCCAATTCCATCCTCATCAAGCTGAACCAGATCGGCTCGGTAACGGAGACCCTGGATGCCATGGAGCTGGCCGCCCGCAACAGCTACCGCTGCTTCGTGTCCCACCGCTCCGGCGAAACCGAAGACACCTTCATCTCCGATCTCACCGTAGCCACCGGCGCCGGTCACATCAAAACCGGCTCCGGCTGCCGCAGCGAGCGCGTCGCGAAGTTCAACCAGTTCCTCCGCATCGAGGAGGAATTAGGATCGCAGGCCCGTTTCGCCGGCCGTTCCGCCTTCGGCCGCTAATTTAGTGGGGCGGACCTCCTGGTCTGCCTTCTTGTTGCTCGATTCCGTTCTCGAGACAATCAGGAGGTCCGCTCCGCTTCCCCCGTTCAGCCTCCGCCGAACCCCTTCCAGCCGCTCGATGTCCGCCCGAATCTCCGGCGCCCGTTCCCCTGCCGATGCCATCAGTTTCTCGATGGTCCCGATCAATCCGTCCAGCCTCCGCATCGCTTCCTTTTCCATCCCCCGTAGCGACACATTCACAATTTCCTCCCACTGCGACGCCAGCCGCGAGAGGTTCGTAAACACAAGGTCCTCAACCTTGCGCCGATAATGCTTCCGCACCGCGCCCTCGACCAGCGTCATCGGGATCACCCACGACAGCAGCTCCCAATTGTGGTCGAAAATTCTTCCCACGCGCACATCCGGCGACCGCGGGTCTTCCGTGTGCAGCTCCATCTCCGTCGTCCGCAGCGGCACGCCCAGCGTCTCCAGCAGCCGCTCCGAAAGCCGGTTGCGGAAGTCTTGCAGGCTTTGCGAAAGCTGCCGCCCAGTACGCCGTACCGGCTCCACGAATTCCCTCCGATGCTTCCTCGATAGCTCCGCCATCTCGCGGGTCAAGCCCGCGCTCATCCAGTCGTCGAACCTCTCGGTGGCCATGCTCAGGCTGCGCGTCCAGGCCGGGAACTGCCGCTCCAGCTCGGCCTGCAGCTTCTCCCTGACTGGCGCCTCGTCCGGCCGCAGCAAGCCCTCGAACGTGGACCGTGTGCTCCCCGCCGTATGCCGCACAATCAACTTCAGTCCCAGCCGCGTATCGTCGAGCGATTCCTTCTGCCCCAGGATCGTGCGCCGCAGGTCTTCGCGCTCCGAATCGGCCACTTCCGCCGCCTTGAGCGCCACGTTCAAATAGCCCGCGCACTCGCTCACCAGCGAATCCACCTTGTGCAAAAGAATGGCGCCCCGCTGCTCGCCCGCGCCGGCCTGAACCCGTGACAGCAGGCTCCCCTCCAGCTCCGCGCGCAGATCTTCGAACCCCGGCCGCACCGAGTACGGGAAGATGGGCACGGCGCCGTTCCAATAGCGCGCCAGTTGCTTCCCCACGAACTCCCGCACCTGCACGCGCTCGTTTTCGTCGAGCACGTCCACCTTCGTGAGCAGCAGCGAAATGTTGGGCGTGTACCGGCTCAAATTGCGGATCAGCTCGATGTCGTGCTGCGAGAGAGGCGGGTCCACGCCCACCGCCACCAGCGCCAGTCCCACATTGGGAAGCCACTCAAGGGATGCGTCCGTATTGTGCTCGAAGACGCTCTCCAGGCCGGGCGTGTCCACGAAGCGAATCCCCCGGTAGCGCTCCATCGAGGGCAGCTCCACACGCACGCGAGCCACCTGTTTCCGGTTCTCCGGGTTCCGGCTTTCCGAAATGAAATCGCCGATCCGCTCCACCGGCGCCGCTTCCGTGCGGCCATCCACGAACAGAACCTCCGCCCGCTCGCCGTCCCCCCACTCGATCTCGGTCACCACGGACGTCACCGGGATCGCTCCCACCGGCAGCACCGCCCGCCCCAACAGATGATTGAGAAAACTGCTCTTGCCGGCCTTGAAGCGCCCCAGCACCGCGATGTTCAGCGTCTTCTCTTCCGCGAATGCGCGGCAGCTTTCCAGGAAGTCGTCGAGCGCCGAAATCCCGTGCCGCCGGCACAGTTCCTCGACCGCGCCGATCGCATCCGGAATCTCAGTCGCCCGCGCCTTCATCCGCGGCAGCCTTCTTCTGCACCCGAATCACCTGCACGTCCGACATGGCCATCAGTCCGGTGTCCATCATCTGTTCCACCACCGGAATCAACGCGCTCAAACTCTCCGCCGTATCGACAATCGAAATCACGATCGGCTGCTCATGCCGCGTCAAGTGCGACTTGTGCATCTCCGCGGTCTCTCCGTAGCCTTCGAGTCCCCGGTAGACCGTCGCTCCGGCGATCTTCATCTCACGGCACCTGGCTACAATTGCCTCGTAGAGCGGCTTGCCCTGAAACCGGTCGTTTTCCGAAACGTGTATGCGCAATAGTCTACCGGGCTGTTCCTGCCGCATCGGGCGCCTCCGTGACACTGTGGCTGCGAACCAACCGAACCATCTCAACGTCGGAAAGCACAATCAAGCCGTCTTCGAGCATCGGCTCGATCGCCTCGGCCGCCACGCCGATCTTCTCGCTCGTATCCACCACGGAGATCATCACCGGCACATCGCGTACTGGGTGGAAAAAACTGCGCTTGCGCTCGTGTCCCTTCGCCCCATAACCGAGAATCCCCCGATACACCGTGGCGCCCGCGATCCCCAGCATGCGCAGCTTCTTCACGATGGCGTCGTACAGCGGCTCATCGTGCCAGCGGTCGGATTCGCCCAGGTAGACGCGCATGAGCCTCGCCGGTCCCTGCTGCCGCTCGTGCTCCATGTGGGGTTCCGGCTTGGACGATTTGCGGGCCAGCTTGACCACTTGGGTCTCCTGCACCTCGATCAAACCGTCGTTCACCATTTCGTAAAGCGTTGGCAGGATTTCGTCCACTTTCTCGGCCGTCTCGATGAACTCGATCCGCACCGGCAAGTGCTCCGCCAGCGCCTCCACATGGGGGGTGTGCAGCAACCGGTGAGAACCGAAACCCGCGTAGGCCCGCGTGGCCGTGGCGCCGGCCACTCCTTTGTGCATGAGAAACGTCATGATGGAGTCGTGCAGAGCCATCATGTGATGCTGGCTGTCTTCGTTGACGAAGATCGTAACCTTCTTTGCGGGGCCTTTGGTCAGCATTGCGCCTCCGTATCCATTATCGGCGCGGGACCAGAGCCGAGCCCAGCCAGACCGCCAGGTAGCCGAAGATCACGCTGCCCGACATATAGAGCAGGCCCATCCACCGATCACCATCCCGGACGGCCTGCAGGGTCTCGTACTCGAGGGCCGAAAACGTAGTGTAACCGCCCAGTACTCCTACCGCCAGGAACAGCCGCCAGTTCGGATGCGGCGACATGCGCTCCGACAACAGCGCCATCAGCAGGCCGATCAGGAACGACCCGCTGACGTTAATGAGGAACGTGCCCAGCGGAAACCGCACCCCGGACCGCGCCATAATCCACGTGCTCAATGCGTACCGCGTCACGCCTCCCAATCCGGCGCCCGCCAGCACCACCAAGTATCTGTCCAATCGGATAGCCTCCTTAACTGGCTGTCTTGTGATTTGTGTGGGGATGCTACAGGAAAACTCCCACAGCGCAACCACTGTAGGAGTCATTGGCCGTTTGGAACGGCGTTACGCGAACTCCACCGCTACTACGCTCCCAGTATAACGCCAAAGCGCTCGTCAATGGGCGGTCCGATGCCCCGCGTGCCCGGTGAGATTACTCCAGAATCTGAGCGTCCTCTTCCAGAGACCCAACGCATCCAAAACTCCGACGCACGTTTCCGCAATCACGACGATGTTTAAAATCGCCTTGATGCTTCCAGCCATCGGCACGTAAGTGTTAATGATACCCAATACAATGCCCACGGCGGTCAGAGCCAGAACAAGATTCACAATGCCCTTGATGCGTGCCGCCACCGGGATCTGAGTGTTGACGAGCCACGCGATAATTCCCACAATAACCAGCGCCACTAACAGGGATATGAAAGACATAACCGGTACCCGCCATGACTACTAGCAATTAACCTTCCAATGTACCGGTCAGGTGGGGTGGGGCAGGTGGGGCAGGCGCTTCCGCCTGCCATTCTCTTGTAGTCCCGACGCCCCTGGGGCTCTCCCTCCCCCGCTACTGCCCAAACAACTTGCCCGTCCGCGAGGGGTCCCCAAGCGCCTTCACCAGCGCGTCCATGCTCAGTTGCACCTCCACCACGGTGGCCTCGCCTGCGCCAAAAGTCGCAATCAGCATATCGGTAATTTTGCCGGCCTCTCCCGTGTAAATATAGGTCCACTCGCGGTCGCGTCGCGAGCGCACGCGCACCACCGGGTGCAAGCCCTCGGACGCGCTGGCCATGATGCGGTCGAGCGCCGCGCCGTCGCCATCGGCGTCGAATTTCAGGTCCTCAAAGACCGCTAGCCGAAAGCCCGCCGCGCCCGCGGGACGCGCCACTTTCACGAACATGTTGGCCACGCCCATCAGCGGAATGTGCGTTTGCCGCACGCCAAACCGCGCTTCCACCGCGCTTACCAGGCGGTCGAAATCCCGGTCCGCGCCGAAGCCCGCGGCCGATGCCGCCAGTAGCAGGGCAATCAGCCGCGCTCTCATTCTTCCTCCTTCCCCTTGTTCTTCGATGGCACGGCCTTCTCCACCGCCTCCGGGATGCCGAACTGACCCGCAAGCGCGCTCAGATCGTCCACCGAAATCGTCCCGCTCAGGCTCACGATGGTCAACTCCTTAGGCTCGGCGTTGATCACCACCATCCCGCCAATCTGCGATCCCTCCGCCTGCCTGAGGTAGATCTCCGTGTTCTCGTCCTTCGACGTCACGTTCACAATGCGCGACCACCCCGGCGCCTTCAGTTGCTCGCGTAACGCGTCCGCGTCCGTCATGCTGTATTCGCCTTCCTTGGCGAACTCGAAGCTCCGCACCGTGATTCCCTTCAGCCCGGCGATGATTTTCCTCGCCTTCGCCTGGTCCGCGTCTTTGTCCGAAAGGAACTTGCCGGCAAGCTGCAACATGTTGCTGTCCAGCGTGACGTCCACCGTTTCCTGCGCCTTCGCCGCCAGTTTGTCAAATGCCGGCGGCATCTTGATCTCCTGCGCCCACGCCGCGCCCAGCATGGCCGCCACCATTACGATTGCGATTCGCATGATTCTCCTATTGCTCCCTTGGTGCGTAACCGATCCGCCGCACCGCCTCTTGCGTCATCCGCAGTTTTCCGCCTGTAATCCGCAGCGCCAGCATCACCTGGTCCCTTGCGCGTTCTCCCTCCGCCCGTTTCTGCATTTCGTTGCGATACCCCGCCGTGCCCACAACCAACACCACCGCCGCCAGCGCGGTCGCCCAGCGCAACTGCGGCCGCCGGAACGCCGCCAGCCAGCCAGCCCACGTGCGCGGTTCCGGCGCCGCCTGCACCCGTGCCATGACGCGCTCGGCGAACCCTCCCGGCGGCGTCTCGCGCCGCATCGCTTCCCGCAGCGCATCGTCCAATCGGCTCATTCGCTTTCTCCCAATACGCGGGACGCCTTCTCCCGCAGAAAATCCAGCGCGCGCGATAGTTGGCTCTTCACCGTGCCCACAGGCATATTAAGCGCCCGCGCAATCTCCTCGGTCTCCATCTCTTCCTGGTACTTCAAAATCACCAGCGCCCGCCAATTTCCCGGCAGCGAGGCCACCAGTTGCCCCAGCGCCCGGCTCAGCATGAGGTCCGGCAAACCCGCCGGAATGGCCGGCTCCGCAACCTGATCCAGGCCGATCCGCGGCATCAGCTTGCTCCGCCGGCATTGATCGATGCACCGGTTGGTCGTCACCCTCCGCAGCCACCGCTTCACATGCTCGGCCGATTCCAACGCCCCCATGCCCTTATAAAGCTGCAAAAAAACGTCCTGCGAAAGTTCCTCCGCCGCCGGCCGGTCGTGCAGAAAATGGTAAGCGATGCTGAACACCATCGACTGGTGTTCGCGCACGATTCCTTCAAAATCCCCCGAAACCGGCGTCGCGACCTTGGCGGCGGCTGCCATCTCTCTTCACAGGATAAGTACGAACCACCCCCGCCCGCGGCCCGACTTTTTTACCCCTCCCCCAGTTTTTTGATATACTCGCCCCAAGCGCTTCGCGTTCGGAGGGGATTTATGTTCGTAAAGTACGCCGTTTCCGCGTCCTTAGCCGTGTTCCTGGCTGCGGCAGCCTTCGCCCAGACCCCCGCGAAAATCGATTTCGCCCGGGATGTCCAGCCGTTATTCCGCCAAAATTGCACCGGCTGCCACGGCGCCGCCCAGCAAATGAACGGCCTGCGGCTCGACCGCAGAAGCTCCGTTTTGAAGCCCGGCCTTCGCCGCGTCGTCCCGGGCAATACTGCCAACAGCTTGCTCTATCACCGCCTGACCGGCAACGACTTCGGTCCGCAAATGCCGCCTACCGGGGCGCTCAAGCCGGAACAAATCGCCGTCATCAAGGCCTGGATCGACCAGGGCGCCGACTGGCCCGACGCGCTCGCCAATGAGGCCGATCTCCCTCCCCTCAACCCCAAAGCCGTCGCCATGGTCGATGCATTGCGCGCCGGCGACCGTCAGGCCTTCCTCAAGTTTGTCGCGCAGGACGCCAAGCTCCTCAACGCGCGCGGTCCCGAAGGTTCCACGCCCTTCATGTACGCCGCCCTCTATGGCGACGCCGCGTTTCTCGATCAACTCCTGAAAAAGGGCGCCGACCCCAATGCCCGCAACGACGCCAAAGCCACCGCCCTCATGTGGGCCGCCGCCGACATGGAAAAAACCCGCGTCCTCCTGGCTCACGGCGCGGACGTCAACGCCCAGTCGGATGACGCGCGCACGCCGTTGATGATTGCCGCCGGCCGCCCCGGCAACATCGCCCTCGTCAAGTTGCTCCTCGATCGCGGCGCCGAGCCGAATCCCACCGCGAATCCCGCCGGCGAATCCTCTCCGCTCATTCAGTCCGCGCTGGCGGCCGACGCGGACACCATGCAGTTGCTGATGAGCCGTGGCGCCAATCTCAAAGCTCCCGGCGCCACCGGCGTGGCGCTCGCCATGGCGCTGAACCAGAACTGCGCGAAGTGCGTGGACCTGGTTCTCAAGACGAATCCCGGAAAGGATGACTTCACGGGCGCCCTCCAGGGCGTTGCCACATTCGCCGATGCCGGCACGATCCGCATGCTCCTCGACCGTGGCGCCGACGTCAATGCCTTCGATCCAACCGGTCGCACCCCGCTTCAGTACGCCGCCGCTTCCGAACTTCTCCCGGTGGACGTGGTGAAGCTGCTCATCGAGCGCGGCGCCAACGTCAACTCCCGGGTCAAGCATGAGCAATCCAAAGACTCCGGCCTTGCGCCGCTCGATCTCGCCCGGTGGTTCGGCAACACGCCCGTCGTGGAGGCGCTGCTCAAGGCCGGCGCGGAGGCGTCCGGCGAACCCGCCGATCTCCCCAAGCCGCGCCCCGCCACCACCCTTCGAGCCGCCATCGCCCGCAGCCTTCCCTTGCTCCAGCGCGCGGACGCGAGCTTCACCCCCAAATCCGGCTGCATCTCCTGCCACGAAAATAGCCTCACGGCCATGACGGTCAGCCTCGCGCGAAAGAACGGGCTGCCCGTCGACGAGCGCATCGCGGCGGCGCAGGTGAAGGTCAACGCAGCCTATCTCGAGCACAACCGCGAGAGCCTGCACCAGGGTCACTTCGCCGGAGGCGGGCCGTTTGGAGACACCTTCGGCCCCGGCGTGCTGGCTTACGTGCTGATGGGCCTCGACGCCGAGCATTACAAACCCGACCTCAATACCGACGCCGTGGCCCTGTATCTCCTAAACCACCAAACGCCCGACGGGACTTGGATCTATACGCCCACCGATCAGCGCCCTCCGCTCTGCGCCGACTATATGGGGCAGACCGCGCAGGTCCTGCGAGCCCTTCAGCTCTATGCGCCCAAAGCCATCCAGGCGGATTCCGCCAAATCCATCCAACTCGCCGCCGCCTGGCTCGCGAAGACTGAGCCGAAATCCTTTCAGGATCGTGTGTGGCGTGTGTTCGGTTTGGCCTGGGCCGGAACCGGGAAAGACGCGGCCGCCGAAGCCTCGCGCGCCTTGGCGGGCCTCCAGCGCCCCGACGGAGGCTGGTCCGATATGCCCACCATGGAAAGCAACGCCTATGCCACCGGCCAAACTCTAGTCGCCTTGCAAACCGCCGGGATGCCCGTCTCCGATCCCGTTTACCGCCGCGGAGTGCAGTTCCTGCTGAACACGCAAATGGAGGATGGCTCCTGGTGCGTCCGCTCGCGAGCGCTCGGCTTCCAGCCCTACTTCGACAACGGCTTCCCTTACGGCGTCGATCAATGGATCTCAAATGCCGGCACGGACTGGGCCACCATGGCCCTCACGCTGGCTATGCCCGCCGCCGCCCCCACGACCACCGCCGAAGCCTTAGCGATGGCTCACTAGCCCGCAAACCGAGCCGCGAACGTAAGAGAGCGGTTGTCCGTCTACACCCGCTTGATTGTCGCCAACCACGCCGGTGCTCCTTTGTCGTCGTGGTATCTCGTCTGAATCCGCTCCGCCGCAATCCCGGCGACATTCCATCCACTGCTTGAATGGAACGCCGCTCTAAGCTCTTCCTGCCTTACGGGGTGCGGTCCCGTATCGGGACCATCGTCACTGAAGCACAACAGATACAGAGTTCCACCGTGCTCGGTCACCGACGCCAGACTTGCCACGTACTCCGTTCGCTCGTCGCCGTCGAAGCTGTGGAACAGTCCGCAGTCCAACACCGTCTGAAACATGCGCCCCAAGCCCTGCAACTCGAATGCATCAGCCTCGGCGAATTCAACCGTGGCCCCACGCTCGGTGGCCTTCTCTCGGGCCATCGCCAGCGCCGTCTCAGCCACGTCAACGCCCAGAACCCATAATCCCAGCGAGGCCATCAGAAGTGCGTTCTCACCCGTCCCGCAGCCCGCATCGAGCACCGCTCCCGCGAATCCGCCTTCGGATGCCAAACGCACGACCGCCGGCTGCGGATGGCCAATATCCCAAGGCGCAGGCCCGTCCCGATAAGATGCATCCCAAGGCACTCCCGCCCGCCGTTCGTGACTGTTCGGCCGCCGGCCGGTGGGGCGGACCTCCTGGTCTGCCTTCTTGGCCTTCTTGGCTTTTACTCCCATACCAGAATATTCCTTCCCCATTCCCTTGTTATATACTGCCTCCCAGACACTAAGGAGGGAAGACCATGGCAATGCCGGCCCCCCATGCCGATGTTCTCTTTACCAATGGCCGCTTCGGCCAAACATCGCGCCGCGACCTTTGGTGGCTCTCTCCCCTCCTCGTCTTCCTTGGCCTCGGCACGTTCGTCGTCTACGCCACCTGGGCAGCCTTTCAAGGCGACAATTACACCTTCGGCCCCTACATCTCCCCGTTCTACTCACCCGAAATCTTCGGCAATTCCCCCCACGCCTGGTTCGGTCCCAAGCCCGCCTGGTATCCCGGCTTTCTGCCCTTCTCCCCCGCGCTGTTGATCCTCTGGATCCCCGGCCTCTTCCGCCTGACTTGCTATTACTATCGCGGCGCCTATTACAAGTCCTTCTGGGCCGATCCCCCCGCCTGCGCGGTCGGCGAACCACGCAAATCCTACCTCGGAGAGCGCCGCTTTCCGCTGATCCTCCAGAACATCCACCGCTATTTTCTGCGCCTGTGTTACCCCGTGTGGGCCATCCTGGCGTGGGACGCCATCAAGTCGTTCGACTTCCCCACCGGCTTCGGCATCGGCGTCGGCAGCCTGGTCCTCACCGTCAACGTCATCCTCCTCGGCGGTTACATATTCGGCTGTCATGCCTTCCGCCACCTCAGCGGCGGCTCGCTCCGCCGGCTCTCCGAGCATCCCGCGCGTCACAAGCTATACGAGTGCGTGAGCTGCCTCAATGGCGCGCACAAGAAGTGGGCCTGGGCCAGCCTCTGTTCCGTCGGATTCGCCGACCTCTACGTCCGTCTCTGCGCCATGGGCGTCTGGTCCGACTGGAGAATCCTCTAATGGTCGAATACCAGCGCTATCCCTACGACGTGCTGGTCATCGGCGCCGGAGGAGCCGGTCTGCGCGCCGCCATCGAAGCCGCGGCTTCCGGCGTCAAAGTCGGCGTCGTGTGCAAGTCGCTGCTCGGCAAAGCGCACACCGTCATGGCCGAAGGCGGCATCGCCGCCGCTCTCTCCAACGTCGACGACCGCGATAACTGGCAGGTCCACTTTTCCGACACCATGCGCGGCGGCCAGTATCTCAACAACTGGCGCATGGCCGAGCTGCACGCCCGCGAGGCGCCCGACCGCGTGCGCGAACTCGAAGCCTGGGGCGCCCTTTTCGACCGCACCAAAGACGGCCGCATTTTGCAGCGCAATTTCGGCGGCCACCGCTACCCCCGCCTCGCCCACGTCGGCGACCGCACCGGCCTCGAAATGATCCGCACCCTCCAGGACCACGGCATCCACAGCGGCATGGACGTCCACATGGAATGCACCGTCCTGAGCCTGCTTCTCGATTCCGGCCGCATCGCCGGCGCCTTCGGCTACGACCGCGAAAAGGGCCATTTCATCGTATGGCCCGCCAAAGCCGTGGTGCTCGCCACCGGCGGCATCGGCCGCGCCTACCAGGTCACCAGCAACAGTTGGGAGTACACCGGCGACGGCCACGCCCTGGCTTTCCGCGCCGGCGCCGACCTGCTCGACATGGAGTTCGTGCAGTTTCATCCCACCGGCATGGTTTGGCCCATCAGCGTTCGCGGCATCCTCGTAACCGAAGGCGTGCGCGGCGATGGCGGCGTCTTGCGCAACAGCGAAGGCCGCCGCTTCATGTTCGACGACATACCCGACCTCTATAAGGATCAGACCGCCGACAACGAGGACGAAGGCTTTCGATACACCCAGGGCGACCGCAATGCCCGCCGCCCGCCCGAGCTTCTCACTCGCGATCACGTGGCGCGCTGCATCAATCGCGAGGTCAAAGCCGGACGCGGCAGCCCGCACGGCGGCGTGTACCTGGATATCGCCTGGATCAAGCAGCGCATCCCCAATTCCGAGGAGTACATCAAGCGCAAGCTGCCCAGCATGTACCACCAGTTCAAACAACTCGCCGATATCGATATCACTAAGGAGCCCATGGAAGTCGGCCCCACCACCCATTACATGATGGGTGGCGTACGCGTCGATGGCGACACCCAGATGTCCACCGTGCCGGGACTCTTCGCCGCGGGCGAGGCCGCCGCCGGCCTGCACGGCGCCAATCGTCTCGGCGGCAATTCGCTCTCCGACCTGCTCGTCTTCGGTCAGCGCGCCGGCCGCCACGCCGCGGAATTCGCGCGCAACAACCCGGCCGGCGCCATCGACGACGCCCAACTGCAATCGGCCGCCGCCTCCGCGCTCCAACCCTTCGAAATCGGGCCGGCCGGCGAGAACCCCTACCAGATTCAGGCCGACCTGCAGGATTTCATGCAACGCCTGGTAGGCATCGTCCGCATCGAAGCCGAAATGCAGGAGGCGCTAGACGCCATCTCCCAACTGCGCGAACGCGCGGCCCGCGCCGGCATCCCCGGCAACCGCCAATACAATAACGGCTGGCACACCGCCATGGACCTCCCAAACCTGTTGACCGTCTCCGAGGCCATCGCCCGCGCCGCTCTTCTGCGCCAGGAAAGCCGCGGCGCTCAATTCCGCGAGGACTTTCCCAACAAAGATCCGCAATGGGGCCAATCGAACATCGCGGTGCGGCGCGGCGGCCATGGCGAAGTCCTCACGGAAAAACTGCCCACCCGGCCCTTGCCCCCGGAACTGAAAAGGATTGTCGAGGAGATGAAATAGATGGCCATGGACGCCCTGTTTCGCATCTGGCGCGGCGATTCCGCCGGAGGAGCATTCCAGGATTACCCAACGCCCGTCGATGAAGGCATGGTGGTGCTCGATGCCGTGCATCGCATTCAGGCCGCCCAGGCGCCCGATCTGGCCGTGCGCTGGAATTGCAAAGCCGGCAAGTGCGGCTCCTGCTCGGCGGAAATCAACGGCATGCCCAAGCTCATGTGCATGACCCGCCTCAGCGACCTGAATCTGGACATGCCGGTCATCCTCGAGCCCATGCGCGCCTTCCCTCCCATACGCGACCTGGTCACCGATGTCTCCTGGAATTTCAGCGTGAAGAAAACCATCCGCAAATTCCGGCCCCGGTCCCCGGACGCCCCCGACGGCACTTGGCGCATGATGCAGGCCGACGTCGACCGCGTGCAGGAGTTCCGCAAGTGCATCGAGTGCTTCCTCTGCCAGGACGTTTGCCACGTCTTGCGCGAGCACCGCAAGTTCAAGGAGTTCATCGGCCCGCGTTTCCTGGTGCATGCCGCCGCTCTCGAAATGCACCCGCTCGATTCCGAAGACCGCGTCCGCGACCTCAAGGACAAGCACAACATCGGCTACTGCAACATCACCACCTGCTGCCGTCAGGTCTGTCCGGAGTCCATTACGATTACCGAAAACGCTATCATTCCGTTGAAGGAGAGAGTGGTCGACGAGTTTTACGACCCCCTCAAGAAGTTGCTTCACATACTCTAAGGAGGCTCTAATGTTCGCTCTGAAACCGATCTCCCACGACAGCGTGTCCGGCGCCCTGGCCAAAGCGGAGCGATACCGCCTGCTCAACGAGCCAGGGGAGGCCGAGAGCATCTGCCGCGACATTCTCGATATCGAACCCGGCAACCACCAGGCCCTGGTCAGCCTCACCCTGGCCCTCACCGACCAGATCCCGGACCATCCTGGCGTATTCGTGGCCGCCCTGGGCGCCATCGGCGGTTTTCAATCCGCCTATGACCGCGCCTACTACGCCGGCATCGCCTGGGAGCGCCGCGCCAAGGCCCGCTACCGTGGCGAAGCCCACGGCGCGCACGATCACGTCTACGAATGGATCGTCGAGGCGATGGGCCTCTTCGAGGAAGCCGCCCGCCTCCGCCCCTCGGGAAACGACGACGCCATCCTGCGCTGGAACGCCTGCGTCCGTTTCCTCCGCGCCCACAAGGAACTAGCCCCCCGCGTGGAAGTGGCCGAACCAATGGTCTCGGAGTAGGGCGGGCCTCCTGGCCTGCCTTCCTGTTGAGTTGGCGCCACGTCAGTGCGTAGCCGGCGGAGCCGCCGTCCCATCGGACCACTTACCCACCCAGACCATCAAAATCGTCGCCCGCTCCTCAGGGTCGTCCGCCGCCATAATTGGCGAGCCCGGCAGATCGGCTCCCCAGCTCTTCGCCGCATTGCCCGCCACAAAAAACATCAGATGGGGATGCCAGTTCTTGCCGCTGTCGCTCAAGTACTGCTGCTTCGACATCATGTAGCACATCGCTCCAGGCTCCAGCGCGGGCAGTCCCTTCTTGTCCAGCGCAGTTGCAGTCTCCTGCACCATCTCCGCCTTCGATTTTCCCGCCAGCGCCAGCTTGGTTTTCATCAGGAAGATCGGCGCGAAAGTCCGTGCGGCTGGCGGATTGAAGCAAATCGGCGCGCGCACTTTGGGATTCCAGAATTCCGGGTCACCGGTAGCGGCGCCCCACGATCGTTCTACCAGACAGAGAAAGCCATTGCTCCCCTTCACCGCCGTTGCGTATCCGTCCCGTCGCAGTACCATAACATCGGCCGCCGCCGAAATGGATGCTGGAGCGCCACTGCGAGCCAGCGCGATTTCGGCATTCTCGTCCGGCTCCAAATACTGCTCCAGACGAGCCATGGCTGGATACGGATTCTTCTCTGCCGATGTCTGTGCCAGGCAGGCCGCGCCGGGATACATCGCCGGCGTCAGGAATACCACAGCAAGGAACCTCAGCCTCTTCTTCTGCATGTTCCGTCGATTAGATCACAGGAAGACCGAATCGGTCAATCCACGCATCATTCTCGCATCGAGCGCTTCAAACCGAGCCGCGAACGTAAGAGAGCGGTCGCAGGCGCGAGCGATTAGGTTAACCGCCCAGTAATGCCGGAAATGGACGGATACCACGCCACGCGCGAGATCCGGAAACGGGAAACCTTGGCCCACGCGGTGATCGTTGCCATGACTGCCGACGCCATGTCCGGAGCCCGTAAAGATTTTTTCGGATCAGCACGTGGAGATCGGCTACCAAAGTTACCGCATGCCGCAAACCATGCGGCGCGTGGAATCGCTCGATCCGGACACCGGCAAGAGCATCGTCCTGGTTACCAACAACCTCAAGCTGGCGGCGAGCACCCTAGCAGCCATCTACAAAGAGAGGTGGCAAATTGAGACCTTCTTCCGCACTCTGAAACAGAACCTGCGGGTGAAAACCTTCGTGGGCGCCAGCCCCAACGCCGTCCACATCCAGATTTGGACGGCGCTGATTGCGATGCTGCTGCTCCGGTACCTGCACTTGCGCTCGATCTATCCGAAGTTAAGACTGGGTTCCCCATCTGCTGTCCCAATTACGGCGGCGCCGCTGCCTCTGGTCCTTTTCCAACCTGGTGGCGTTGCTACGCCAACAACTCTTCGTGCATCGCGATCTCTGGGCGTGGATCAACTCTCCCTACCCCGCCGGCGCAAAAAAGCGGCGTGTTTTCAACGCCGCTGCGGCGCAGTTCCGTCTAATTTGGACAGCAATGAGGCGTGCCTAGCCCTACGCTTCCTCCTGGGGCGGCTCAAATGAGTCCAGGAGTTCCGGGTTCTTCGCGAAGCGTTTCAACGCGGTGACGATCTCGCCGGAGCGGAATCCGGCGCGCAGGAGCCGGGCATAGGCCCTGGCCAGATCCTTATCCTGGAATAGCCCCTCTCGGTCAGCCAGCCGGCACTTGCGGCGAATCCAGTCTGCGATGAGGGACTGCTCGTCGACATCCTGGTACACCTGCCGCACCGTGCTCTCCGCGAGCGCCGGCGCCACCCGTCGCTGGCGAAGGTCGCGAAGCACGCGCGCCCGGCCCAGTTTCTCGTTGGAAAGACGGGCGGCGGCATATCCCTCGGCGAAACGGCGGTCGTTCAAATACCCGTAATCTTTGAGCCGCGCGAGGGCGTCGTCCACGTCGCTGGCGCGCTCGGCTCGGCGCCGCAGCTTCTCCCGAAGTTCTCCGGTGGTGCTGGCACGGCCCGCCAGGACGCGCAGTGCATATTCCCACAATTTCGGTCCGTTTAGAAGACGCGGCTTACGTTCCTGCATGATAGCGATTCTCTTGCGGAGTATACTGGAAACGGAGCATGATGTGTTTGGAAAGCCCCTTAACAGGAGAATATATGGATAAGAATGGACTCTCCAGCTTTTTGTTGGGACTCGGCGTTGGCGTCGGCATTGGAATGCTCTTCGCGCCGAAGTCCGGGCAGGAAACGCGTGAACTCCTAAAGAACAAAGCCGGCGAGGGCACGGACTTCTTGAAGCAACGCAGCGCGGACGCCAAGCAAACGGCCACGGAGTGGGTCGAAAAGGGCAAGGAAGCATTGGGCCGCCAGAAGAGTAGCCTTGCGGACGCGGTGGAAGCCGGCAAGCAAGCGTACCACGACGCCGTTGCACAGCCGCCCGCCGAAGGCGCGCTATAAATAGGCAAAGCATCCAAACGGAGGCCTCGCTCGTATGCCGGAAGATGTCTTTCGCATCGTAGTAACCGCGGCCGTTGCAGTGGCCGCCCTCGCGTTCGTGGTGCAGGCCGCGACCATGATGGCTCTGGCGCGCGCCGTGCGGAAGATGGTGCAGGAAACCGAGCCGTTGCTGGACCAAGCCGTGCCTGTGTTCGCGCGGCTCGGTCCGGTCATCGATAAGATCCAGGCAGCGACGGAGAGAGCCGGCCCTGTGCTGGATGAGGCCGGCCCTGCATTCCAAAAGGTCGGGCGCTCGATCGAAAAGGTCGGGGCCTTCCTTGAGAGGACCGCTCCGGCGTTCGAAAAAGCCGAGCCCGCCGTCGTAAATGCCGGCCGGATTCTGGGAACGGCGGCCAAGATACTCGAAGACAACCGCGCCAGCGTCGCCGAAATTTCGAGCGAAGTAGCCGCGATTACCAAGACGGGGCGGGAGCAGATCGAGCATCTTGGTGAATTGCTGTACTCGGCCGGCGAAGGCGCCCGCGCGCGCCTCGACCGGATCGAACGCACGGTGGATAGCACGGTCGAGCAGGTGGAGCAGGCCGGCGATGCCGTGAAACGCGCCGTGCTGCGTCCGGTGCGGGAAGCCAACGGCCTGGCCGCCGGCATCGCCGCCGCCGTCTCTACCCTGGTACGCGGCCGCAAGTCCTCCGTGGATTCGGCCACGCAGGACGAAGAGATGTTCATCTAAGTGTGGGGGATCTCTCTGTCTGCCGCTTTGGCGCTCGCGCTGCCGCTGGGCGCGCAAGTGACGTTCACTCCACGGGCGGACCGAATCGCGGTGGAGATCGATGGCAAGCCCTACACGACATTCTTCCTGGCGCCGGATGGGAATAAGCCGTACCTCTATCCGTTGAGCACCGCGCGAGGCGCAACGGTGACGCGGCATTTCCCGATGGAGACGTTCCCCGGCGAGACCGACGATCACCCCCACCAGCGCGGACTGTTCTTTGCGCACGGCGACATTAACGGGACCAATTTCTGGGCCACCGAGGCCGGCTCGGATATCCCGAACATGGGCCATATGAAGCTGCGGAAGGCGCCGGAGGCGAAGGGCGGCGCGAAGTCGGGTACGATCCGGGCCGTATTCGACGGAATCGACGCGCATGGCCGCCCGATCATGACCGAGACCCGCGGCATCGTCTTCTACTCGGACCCGCGGCTGCGAACCATCGACTATGAAATCGAGATCCGGGCCACGGAACGACTGGTATTTGCGGATACCAAGGAGGGTACGTTCGGAATCCGCCTGGCCACCTCGATGACGGAAGACAAGGGTGGGCGCATGGTCAACGCGGAAGGCAAGGAGACGGAGAAGAACGTCTGGGGGCAGCGCTCGCCGTGGGTGGACTACGCCGGACCGGTGGACGGCCGGACGGTGGGGGTCGCGATTTTCGACAATCCGGGCAACCCGCGCTATCCCACTTATTGGCACGCGCGCGCGTACGGCCTGTTTGCCGCGAACGTTTTCGGCGTGCGCGATTTCACGGGAGATAAGACGCGAGACGGCAGCATGACCGTGGAGCGCGGCCAGGCGATCCGTTTCCGGTATCGCGTGACGATTCACGAAGGCGACGCCAAGGCGGCGGGGATCGCGGAGCTGTACCGGCAGTACGCGGCGGAGCGCCGATAGCGGGCGGCGTTCGCGGGGCCAAGGGCGCCGGTTTGGGGGATTTGGGTTCGTTTGGTGAAATTGGTTTTCACGGCTGGGCGCGGCCGGTTGGCCGGCTAACACCTTTCCTTTCATCATGGGCGGCGCTGGGGATGGACCGGGCCCCGCAGTGCGGCTGGCTCGGTTGGGTTCGTTCCGTTCGTTTCGTTCTTCGTAAAGAGCGCCGGCGATGTCTGGCTGAATGGGTTCGTTTCGCATTTTCTTTTCCAGGTTCGTGGTTGGGTTCGTTTGGTGCGGCTGTGTGCTGTCACGGGAGGTCGCGGCGGTCCTGGGTGGCTCGCGAGATTCCGTTTTTGGGATTTTGGGTTCGTTTGGTATTTTCCGTTTTGGACGCGGGCCGCCGGGCGGAATTGGGTTCGTTTGGCATTTTCTCTTTCCGGGCTCCTTGCGGGGCTTCCGTTGGGGCGACTGTGCTCTGTCCCGGGAGGCGCGGCCGCCTTGGGTAGCTCGCGAGCGGCCGTACTTGGATTTTGGGTTCGTTTGGTATTTTCCGTTTTGGAGGCGGGCCGCCGGGTGGAATTGGGTTCGTTTCGCATTTTCTTTTTCCAAAATCTGTTTCGCATTTTCCCGATGCCTGGTTCCGCCCGGTTCTGTTTGGTCGGTCGATCCGGTGGGAAACATGCTACCGATACCAGGATAGGGCACGACTTTGCGGGGCCTGGAATGAGATGCTTTGGTTTCAGTTACTTAGTGGGTGAAAGATTGTGTGACTGGTGGGGAAGGGGGCTGCGAGCTTTGGCGGCCACGCCGCACCACCGCGATGGCTTTGACAAGATCCTTCGGAGATTCAATCACCAGCGTCGTCTTCTTCAGGAAGCCATGGCCGCGTTGATGATATCGGCATTCTGGCATACTCTTTGAAACTGTATGGTCACTGCCGCCCGGAACGGGGCGGAGAAGGCAGGCATCCAGGGCTGAATCCCGTTTTTCGCCCGGAGTCAGTAGCAGGCCAGCAGAAATCCACCCGCCGTTTGACTGCCTGTTGTCAAATATGACAACATGACAATAGGCGCTGTGAGCCAGAATGGCCCAGACTCGCAAGACGCGACCGGTATCGTGGCTGAAGGCCGCGAAACATGAGTTCGAGAAGTTCCCCGAAGGCGCGAGGATGGTGTGTCTCACGGCGCTCACCATCGCCGCCGAAGGCGGCAAGGCTGACATTGCTAAGCCATTGCAGGGAGTCGGTTCGGGGGTACTGGAAATCGCCCTCCCATTCAAGGGCGATGCGTTCCGCGTGGTCTATGCGCTGCAGATCGGCCAGGATGTTTGGGTGATTCATGCTTTTCAGAAGAAGTCGATTACGGGAATAAAGACACCCAAGCGCGAGATTGAACTTGTGAAAGACCGGCTGAAGCGCCTGCAGGAGATGCTGAAATGAAGCTCGAAGAAACCATGGACGCAGTGCGGGGTAGCGGCAACGTGTTTCGTGATCTCGGTACCAAGAATCCGGACGCGGACCAATTCAAAGCCATCCTCGCGGCCGAAATCATCAAGGCCCTTGACCGCGAGCGCCTGACCGGGCGGCAGGCAAATGCCCGGACCGGGATCGCTGCCGCCGACTTCTCCCGCATCCGCAATGCCGACATCGGTCGATTCACTGTGGACCGCCTCATGGCGATTCTCAACCGGCTCGGATCTCGAATCGAGGTAAAAGTGCGCGTGCGGCGTGAAAGAGCCGCATGAGATTCGGCTCGTCGGTTCGGTTCCTCGGCGTTGAGGCCGCCAGGGCGCCGCAACGGACGACAATCTTGTCAATGGAAACAAACCCCGTTTGAACAAATCCCGTTTCACAGCCGCCACTGGCCACCGCATGGGCGCCTCACCTGGAGTTAACCTGTATTCGTGCCGTCAGCCCGACATAGTGGTGCGCCTTCGGCATCGACCGCAAGTAGAACGCTCCCCGCGCCAATGCGCGAGGTTGCCCTGGCGACACTTCTGCTGCTCGGCCTGAGCGGACACGTTTGCGGCGCGAGCGAGTTCAAGCAGGTATGGGTCATCGACGCCTCGACACTCACTGGCGAGTCTCCGCACTTGTCGCCTCCTGAGCCGATCTGGGGGCTGGCATTCTCACCCGATGAAACCCAGCTTGCGATCGGCCTTGGAAATCACGAAACCCCCGGACGCGGTACGGATGCCGGCCATGTTGTGATCGTGCCGGTCACACACCCTTCCGCGATCCTTCATCGATTCGGCCTACCAGTGAGCCCCACGTTTCCGTTCCCCGGAAGTTTGGCCTGGGCTCCATCGGGTAAGAGCATTTCAGTGTACATGGGGAACGCTGGCGTAGGCGTGTTCAGCCTCGATGGCAAACAGGTTTGCGGCTTTCCGGACGCCGTGCGCATTGCAGGTTTCCTTAGTGCGGACCGAACCGTCACAGAACAGGAAAGGGCCGGCTCCGGGAGATCCTTCGAGGTGCATCGAGCAGATTGCGGCTTAGAGGATACCTGGCGGACACCTGGCAGGACAACACTTGGGTTCGCGACCTGTCCTGAGGCGGGCCTCGTTGCGATTAGCTGGTTCTCGCAACCGGGCGGGAAGCCGGCCGGCATCGACGTCTTGAGAGATCCGGGGCATGGGGTAATACGCCAGTTGGCTGGGACCTTCGGAGCGCTCGGGGAAGGCATCACGTTCGCCGACTCGTGCAGATTGATTTGCGCCGGCCAGCGAAACGACAAGGGATTCGCAAATCATGCAACCTGCTGGGACATACGCACGGGCGAGACCGCGGTCGAGGCGCGGGGCGTCACATTTGGGGGGTCGTGGCCATCCTTTGACGCAGCCGGAGGGGATCTGATCGCCTCAACCGTCTACCAAGTGAATTGCCATTTAGGCAAGTTCTGGGAATTTATCGATGAGGCCGGCTGCGGGGAACCGTACAAGCGGCTCGCGATATGGAATGCGAGGGACGGCCGTGAGTTGTTCTCGTTGTCCCCGCCCGAGCAGTTGGCCGGGTGGAAGCGGGGGGACGGCAGTCAAGTCACGGAACCCTCCGCATTCACAATTTCGCCGAGCCACAAGTTCGTGGCCGAAGGCGGCTCCGGGCGTGTCCGGATTTTCGCGAATCAGTGATCCCTTGGGCTGAAAAATGGGATGGTGGTCTTGAAGTGGGACTTCTATTCCTTTGACTTCCGCGATTGCTGACTCAATCGGTTCGCTTTGCTGCCGGGTCCAGTCGAAGGGTTTGATCCCCGTTAGACGCTCAGGTCCGTCGCCGCGAAATCGTTGCCCGTGGCCAGTACTGAGTCACCTCGAACCCCTGCGAGCGCGTAGACGGCACAATCGCCGAAATTGAGCTGCGCCCGGTGTCCCATTCCTTTTCCAAAGCGTCCAAAGGCGGTAATGGCGCGCCGAGCCTGGGCCTCGTCGAACGGGACCACCTCGGTGACCAGTTCATCCACCAGTTGGTACAACAAGGCGAGCGCGGACTGGCCCAGCCGCGCCCGAAGGACCATTCCGGCCTCAAGGAGCGACACCGTCGATAGGGATCGGTCGCCGGCGTTCTCCAAGGCGTCGAGCAGCCGTTCCCGGGACGGCTCACCGAGCGCGATCGCGATGAGTACCGATGTGTCGATCACCATTAGCGAGGAATCCCGAAGGCATCGTAGCCTAGAATCTCGTCGGGGGATCGGGAGTCGATGACCGCGAGGGCGCCAATCCTGCCGCACAAGGCATCCACTCTTGCGCGATTGAGGGGCCGAGGCGTCTTCCGGAGCTTCTCTTCCAGGGCGGAGATCACAGCGTCGCTCAGGGTCCCGCCCATCCGCGCGCTGACCTGCTCCGCAAGGCGGTGAGCAGAGGGATTCTTGATATACAGCGTGCGCCGGTCCGCACGCGGGGCCTTTCGGGTTCTCATCATTAGCTATTATAGGGCAATCCACGGGGATATACCAAGAGATGCCGGCGGGGACGCCCGCTCCACGAAGGGGGCAGCGTTACCGGGCGACGGCCGCATCCTTCCAGTCGAATGTGAAGCGGCGGGTATCCAGGCCGTGGGCTTGCGCGTACTGGTTGCGGGCGGCCTGGACCTGGTCGAACCATTCGCCGAAGGGGAGCAGGAGTTCGCGGTAAACCAGGTAGCTCAGATCGGTGGTCCGGTCGGGGAGGTGGTCCTTGATATCGTCGAGCTCGTGGAGGAAACGGCGGCCGTTGACGGTGACGCCGCGCGGATACCAGGTGCGGCGCCAGGTATCGGTGGCGTCGTTGAGCGCGGCGTTGCGGCTGGCGCGGATGGCTACGGCAGCCCTCAGCGCGTCGTCGAGGGCGGCGACGGCATCTTGCGGGTTCCCATCGCGGGCGTCTTTTTGCGCGGAGTCGAGGAGCGCGTCGATCTTCCCCAGATCCGCAAGCAGGCTCAGATTCTGGCGGCACAGTTGCGCGATAGTGCGGAAGACCGTCAGGTTGTACTGGCCATACTCGCCTGTGGCAAGGGGAATGTTCCGATCGAGGAGACCGAGCAATTCGTTGTTCTCGGTCAACAAGGCCGAGGCCAGCAGCACTCGTTTGGCATTGTCGCGGGACCAGGTGGAATTACGGCTCAAATCCCTCCCCGATGGCGGGGGCGGCAGCGGGATGCTCTGGTCGTTGGCCGGGCGCGGCGCGTCGTACAGGCCCCTGGAGTTGCCCAGAATCGGTTTGCGCGCCTGGGAGGGTCCGGTCTCCCAACTGTCGGCGTAGAACTGCGCCTGGCGGCTCATCAGTTCGTATACGCGGTCCATGTTGACCACCGACCGTCCGTAATATAGGGGATAGAAGGCGTTCATGGATTCGCGGGCGCCGGAAACGCCGGGATTCCAGGCGGCCGCCGCAATGGTGGCGTAGCCGAGCCAGAAGGTTTCGGTATGCAGGCCGGAATCGGCCCAGGCAGCCACCACGGCGCCGAGCAGATCGCCTTGCTGGCGGGCGGGGTCGGACGCAATCGTGTGGACGGAATCCTGGATATGCGGCGTTGCGGCGTGGCCGGGATGCACCTTTTCGGAATCGGGCAGGACGAAGTAATCCGGGAAGAGCATCTCCTCGCCCTGGGTGGAGACGTAGATCATTTCGCGAATGCCGCGCGCCTTGAAAGCGGCGTCGAACGCGGGGCCGTAGGTTTCGCCATTGACCAGATAGGGCGGCAGGGACGGAATGTCGGCGGGCGTGAGCGGATACTCTCCCCAGAAGACCACGGTGCGGCCCTGGTCGTGAAGAACGCTCGCCGTCTTTGAGAGGAAATCGGCCAAGAGCTTGCCCGGTCCGCCGAGCTGTCCGGCGCGAGCGGCCTCCTGGCACTGCGGGCCGTTCACCTTGCCGATGTAGTAGGGCTCGTCGGTCGATAGATAGAAGTACCGCACGCCGCGATTGGCATCGAGCAGGTCCTGGAACATGCCGGTGAGGAGCTTGTAGGAATCCGGATTGGCGGCGCAGAGTTCGTAATTGCTGTCGGGGATCTCACGCAGCGCGGCGTATTCGGGATGCTTCAGGAGGAACGCGACGTGCGCCGGAGCGTCCAGATACGGAATGAGCTGGATGTGGTAGCGCAGGCCGTAGTCGGTGAACTGCTGCAGCTCGGCGGGCGAATAGGCATAAGGCTCGACTACGGCGGGCGCGCTTTTGTAAACGAAATGGCCCTCCAGCTTGATGACGAAGGCGTTGATTTTGAAGGAGGCGGCCTGACGGAGGGCGTGCGTCAGGTAGAAGGGCTGGTCGAGATGGTGGGCGTCGTCCCAATAGATGGCGCGGAATTGCAGGTCTGGCCAATCGACGATGCGGCCGGCGGGCAATTGGAACGCGCCGTTGGCGGGCTTCAACAACTGGACCAGGGTTTCGACGCCGTAGAACAGGCCGGTTGCGGCGTTGGCGGTAATGCGGACCTCGGTGGGTGAAAGATCCATTCGGTAGGCCTGTTCGGCGAGGGCCGATTTGTCGCGGTCGAGAGCCTGCCCGATGGAAACTGAGCCGGCCTCGATCGACAGGCGCACCACGCCGGCGGCGCCCTGAGGCTGGAGTTGCAGGCGGAAATGGGAGAGCAGGTCCGCACGGAGGCTTTCGACGGCTACGTCTGTAGGGGGGACGCCGGGGCCAAGCTCAACCCGCCAGTCGGATCCAAAGCGAAAGTCGCCGGAGGACAGCGAGACGTTGCGGGGCTCGGGGATGACGGCGTAGCCTCGCGCGGCGAGCGGGGAGGGCGGCTGCGCGGCGGCGGGAAGCATGGAGAGAAGGAGGAGCGCTGCGGCGCATGGCGGAGGGGTGAAATCCACATAGATAGGGTACCGCGGGCATGGCGGGCCGGCAGCTTCGGAGGCGGCGGAGAAAACCTTGACGCGGAGACGCGGAGGCGCGGAGGTTCAACGGACTGACAGAAGAATCCGCGCTCTTTCCGCGGCCGACGCGCCGGCTGGGGCTGTTTCCGTAAATCAGCGATTATCTCCGCGTCCCCGCGTCTTCCGCGTCCAAGGCGCCTTACGGACGAATCGGGCTTGCTTTTGCGGCGTGCCCGTATTTCATGGAACACTATTTCCATGGGAGCTTTCAGCACGGACTATCCCGTTTCACAAACGCCGGAGCGGCCGCGGCCGCACCGCATGCTCGAGGTGGAGCTGAAGAAATGGGATCGGGACTTTCGTTTTCTGCTGGGATGTTTCCAGGCGTCGCTCACCAGCATTCAGGAAGGCGAGTTGGCTGGGCTGGTGGGGCAAGCGTTCGCCAATCCTCCGGCGCCGGGCGAGCGGCTTCTCCCGCGCGGCTCGCAGGCGCTCTCCATGGCCTTCCAACTCCTCAACATGGTGGAAGAAAACACCGTGAACCAGGTGCGCAGGATGCGGGAGACTGTGGGCGGCCCGGCGAGCGAACCGGGCGCGTGGCCGTATCAACTGAGGCTGCTGCGGGAGGCGCGGTTCACCGATGCGGACCTGATCCGCGCGCTGCCCTCGATCCACGTGCAGCCGGTGCTGACGGCGCACCCGACGGAGGCCAAGCGGGCTTCGGTGCTGGAGCGCCACCGCGAGATCTACCTGATGCTGGTGGAGCGCGAGAACCCGACGCGGAGCCCGATGGAGCAGGAGGCCTTGCGGCGGCGGATCGAGGCGGCCATGGAGCGCCTGTGGCGGACGGGCGAGGTGGTGGAGCACGGTCCCGATGTGGAATCGGAAATCAGGAACACGCTGTACTACATTTCGCACGTATTCCCCGGCGTGCTGCCGCTGCTCTCGGAGCGATTCCGGGCCTCCTGGGCGTGGGCGATTCCGGGCGTGGAACCGCCGGCGGAACCGCGATTGACGTTCGGGAGTTGGGTGGGCGGCGACCGCGATGGGCACCCGTTCGTGACCACGGAAATCACGCGTCATGCGCTCGAAGCTTCGCACGCGATGGCGCTGGGGGCGATCCGGCAGCAGCTCCAGGCGCTGGCCGGGAGCCTGAGCCTCTCGGATTCCGTGGAAGCCGCGCCCACGGACTTGTACGAGAGGATCGGCTCGTATTCGGCCCTGCTGGGCGAGAAGGCCGGCGGCACGCTGCGCCAGTATGCCGGGGAACCGTGGCGGCAGTGGGTCCACCTGATGCTCGCGCGTCTGCCGGAACCAGGCAGCTCCCGGCCGGTGGAATGTAGCTATCGCCGTCCGGAGGAACTTCAGGAGGACCTGCGCTTCCTGGCCGGCACGCTCCGCGAAGTGGGCGCGGACGCCATCGCGCGCGCCGAGGTGGCGCCGGCCGAACGGCTCGCCGAGGTGTACGGTTTTCACGGGGCAGCCCTCGATATCCGCGAAAACAGCGCGGTCCACAACGTGGCGGTAGGGCAATTGCTGGCCATCGCCGGCGCGGGTGGAGAGGATTACCCCGACTGGAGCGAGCGGCGGAAACGCGAATTGATCGACCGCGAGTTGAACTCGCCGCGCCCGTTCGCCGTCTCTTCGGCCGCGCTCCCGGCGGAAGCCGAGGCCAGCGTGGGGGTACTGCGGCTGGTGCGGGAGTGGAGCGACGCGCACGGCTATGGTGGAATCGGCTCGTTCATTGTGAGCATGACGCATGAGGCGTCGGTTCTGCTGCACGTGTACCTGCTGGCGCGGGAGGCCGGCCTGGTGCGAGGCGCGCCGGGCGGGCTGGTGTGCGAGATCCCCGTCACGCCGCTGTTCGAAACCATCGAAGACCTGGAGAATAGCGGGCGCGTGCTGGCCGAGTTCCTGGCGCACCCGATGACCATAAGGACGCTCGGCCGCCTGCAGGAGCGCGAGAGGCTTGCGCATCCGCTGCAGGAAGTAATGATCGGCTACAGCGACAGCAACAAGGACGGCGGTATCCTGGCCAGCCACTGGTACCTGCGGAAGGCGCAGATTCGCCTGGCAGGGGTGGCGCGCGAGGCTGGCGTGGAGCTGCGTTTTTTTCACGGCCGCGGCGGAACCATCGGGCGGGGGGCCGGGCCGACGCACGTGTTTCTGGAGTCGTTGGCGGCGGGCGCCTTGCAGGGGGAAATTCGAGTTACGGAGCAGGGCGAGGTGATCGCGCAAAAGTACGCCAACCGGCTGACTGCAGCGACTCATCTGGAGCGCCTGCTGGCCGGCGTCACGCGGTGGACTCTGGCGCGGGAACGGGAGCCGGAACGCATCCCCGAAACGGTGGAAGATCTGCTCGAAACGGCGGCGGCCGCCAGCAGGCGCGCGTACCGGGAGCTGATCGACGCCGAGGGCTTCGTGGAGTTCTTCGAGCAGGCCACGCCCATCGACGCCATTGAGCGCAGCCACATCGGTTCGCGGCCGAAACGGCGCACGGGGAAGCGGACGATCGACGATCTGCGATCCATCCCGTGGGTGTTCAGTTGGAGCCAGGCGCGCTTCAACGTGCCGGGGTGGTATGGCGTGGGCAGCGCGTTTGAGCCGGTGCGGCAACGGGGAGGGCGCGAGTGGGAGTTGCTGGCGAAAGCCGCCAGGGAATGGCCTTTCTTGTCCTATCTTTTGCACAACGTGGAGTTCGGCGTGGTGGCGGCGGACACGGGCCTGATGGCGGAGTATGCGGCCCTGGTGGAGAACGCGGCTTTGCGGGAGCAATTCCTGGGGCTGATTCTGGAGGAATACGAGCGCACGCGGAATGTACTGGAGGAGTTGTTCGGCGGTGACCGGCAAGCGCAACGGCCGCGATTGCGTCAGGCGGTGGAGATCCGCCGCCATGCCTTGCTGCGGCTGCATCGCGAGCAGATCGCCCTTTTGCGGGAGTGGCGGGAGGCGGTGAGGGAAGAACACGCGGAGGACGCCGGGAAACTGCTAACTTCGCTGCTGGTAACCGTCAACGCCATCGCCGGAGGGCTGAAAACTACGGGGTAAGAAAGGCGAATTGGCCACAGATGAACACAGATGAACACAGATGAACACAGATGAACACAGATAAGAAAGAAGAAGCATGAAAATAGGTGTTTTGTCTTATCTGCGTTCATCTGTGTTCATCTGTGGCCAATTCTCTTGTCTTGGTTCATGTAATAGTTGTGTAAGATCGGCTGGCGGGCGGGCGCGGCCGCCATATCCTAGTGCTATATTCAGGTTTTAAGCACCTAAAATAGCCCAAATGCAAACCCACCCCAAAGGCATCAACGCTCGTATTCTGTTCAGCTCCGTATTCGGCCCCTACGCGCAGGACGATGAATTCGGAAGCCGTAAGATGAACCCGATGGAGCTGTACCACAATCAGGTGACCCGCGAGCAGGGCCCGTTTTCGCTGCGCATGTTCCACCGGTCGTGGGGCATCCTCATGATCCAGCGGAACATCTCGGCGCCTACGACGGTCCTCGATTTCCCCACGCGCGAGGCGTTCGAGGCGGAAGTGCGGGCGAACGAGTACGACATTGTGGGCATCTCCTCCATCATCGTGAACGTGGGCAAGGTGCGGGAAATGTGCCGTATGGTGCGGCGAATCGCTCCAAAGGCGACGATCGTGGTAGGTGGGCATGTGGCCGCCATTCCGGGCATCGAGAAGACGATCGACGCGGACGAGATTGTCCGCGGGGACGGCATCTCCTGGATGCGCCGCTATTTGGGCGAGGATGAGACCGCGCCCATCCGGCATCCCGAGATTATTTCCGGATTCGGCGCGCGGACTATGGGGATGAAACTACCGGGGGCCAAGGGCGCGATCGCCGCCACCATCATTCCGTCCGTGGGCTGCCCCATGGGATGCAACTTCTGCACCACTTCGGCGTTCTTCGGCGGCAAGGGCAAGTACCTGAATTTCTACGATACGGGCGAGGAACTCTACGGCGTGATGTCGGAGATGGAAAGCAAGTTGGGCGTGAAATCGTTCTTCATGATGGACGAGAATTTTCTGCTCCACAAGCGCCGCGCCATGGAGCTTCTGAAATTCATGCAGCGCAACGCCAAGGCGTGGGCGCTGTACGTGTTTTCGTCCGCCAATGCGATCGCGCAATACACTATGCGCGAATTGGTGGAGCTGGGCGTCTCCTGGGTCTGGATGGGGTTGGAATCGCCGCATTCGAGCTACGTCAAGCTGAACGGCGCGGACACGCTGAAGCTTACCGCGGAGCTGCACAAACACGGCATCAAGGTGCTGGGTTCGACCATTGTCGGGCTGGAGCACCACACCCCGGCGAATATTCAGCAAGAGATTGAGCACGCGGTGGCGCACAACACCGACTTCCACCAGTTCATGCTCTATACGCCCGTGCCGGGAACGCCGCTATTCGCCGAAATGACAGAGCAGGGGCGCATGCTGGAAGGCGTGGACCTGGCCGACATTCACGGCCAGGACCGGTTCAATTTCGAGCACGCCGCGATCTCGCGCGAAGAGTCCAAGCACTGGCTGAATTGGGCGTTTCGCCGCGATTACGAGCGCAACGGACCGAGCATCTATCGCATCTGCAGCACCACCATGGAAGGCTGGATGCGCTACAAGAACGATGCCGACCCGCGAGTCCGGGCGCGTTTCGCCTGGGAGGCGCGGAGCATGAGCGGCGGCTACGCGTCCGCGCTGTGGGCAATGGAGAAGCACCTGCGTGGGACCAACCCCGCGGTGGCAGCGCAGATTCGCGCGCTGCGCCAGGACGTGGGCCGCGAATTCGGATTCTTCAGCCGACTGGCGACGCGGGCGTTGGGACCGGTGCTGCTGTGGTCGGCGAAGCGCGAGGAGAAGCGGCTGGCGGCGGGCCAGACGTATGAGCCGCGCACCATCGTGGAACGGCGGAATTGGACTTGGCCGGCGGGATTGGTTCGGCCTGGGATCAGCGTGCCGCCGATTCAGATTGAGGAACCCGTTTCGAGTAATTAGGGCTGTGGGACGCTCCTCCTGGCCTGTCTTCTTCTTTTCAGGGCATTCTCGCCCGGAAGACAGGCGGACCCACGAACCCAGTGGGTACCCCGGCCCGTCCCACTTACTGCCCCGCCAACTCCAGCCTTTGCTGCTTCAGCCAGCGCAGCCTGACCTGGTATTCCTGGTAGAGCGTGCCGAAGCCGGCCCACCAATAGCCGAATACGAAGAGCGCCAGGAACGGCGTGGCGAAGTAGTTCAGCGTCTCGATGGCGAAGACGATCATAAAGGCGAAGTAGCAGCCCACCAGGATCTCGACGTAGGGCAGCCAGCCGCTGCGGCGGCGGTATTTCCTGACTTCCAGGTTGACGGCGCGTTCGCCGATGGCGTATTTCGGGGTGCGCGCGAACGCCGTCTTAACGCCGAATAGCGCCTCCAGCACGGCGCGCGTGTTGACGATGGTCAGCCCCACGCCAACCGCCATCAGCATGGGCAGCATCAGGATGGAGCGCTTCCAGTTCTTGGGATACAGCTCGCGCTGCGCCACCACGTAGAACAGCGAAATCGACCAGAATGAGGCAATGATGAGCGGCAGATCGATCAGGCACATCTGCCAGAGGCCCATGTAGAACCGCACGATCATCACCGGCAGCAGCAGCGCCGACATCACGATCATCAACGGATAGGTGATGTTGGGCGTCAAGTGCATGAAAGCCTCGGCCTTCACGCGCGTGGGGATGTCTGCCTTCAGGATGGAGGGCAGCAGCTTCTGGGCTACCTGCGTCAGGCCCTTGGCCCAGCGCGATTGCTGCACCTGGAAGCCGTGCATCTCGACAGGCAGCTCCGAGGGGCAGTCCAGACCGGGCAGGTAGACAAAGCGCCAGCCTTTGAGCTGCGCGCGGTAGCTCAGGTCCGAATCCTCCGTGAGGGTGTCGTGCTGCCAGCCGCCGGCGTCGGCAATCATCTTCTTGCGGAGTACGCCGGCCGTGCCGTTGAAATTAAAGAAATAGCCAGCGCGCGACCGGGCCCCGTGCTCCAGGATGAAATGGCCGTCGAGCAGCATAGCTTCCACTTCGGTCAGGAAGCTGTAGTCACGGTTCAAATAGCTCCACCGGGTCTGGACCACCCCGATATTCGGGTCGGCGAAATAGTGGATGGTCCGGGCGAGAAAGTCGGGCGGCGGGCAGAAATCCGCGTCGAAAACGGCGACGAACTCTCCGGTGGCGGTCTCGAGCCCTTCCTGAAGGGCCCCGGCTTTAAACCCGTGCCGGTTGGGCCGGTGGTGGTATTCGATGGGGTGGCCGAGAGCGCGGTACCGCTCGACAAGGGCTTCAGCGAAGGCCGCGGTGTCGTCAGTGGAATCGTCGAGCACCTGGATCTGCAGGAGCTCTTTCGGATACTCGATCTTGACCACCTCTTCCACGAGGCGCTCCACCACGTACCGCTCGTTATACAACGGAAGCTGGATGGTCACTGGCGGGAGGTGCTCGAAGCGCAGGGGCGGCTCGCCGGTGGTCTTACGGCGGTGCTTGAAATAGGTGCGGATGATGTCGTACCGGTGAAGGCCGTACACAGAGAGCACGATGAGGACCGAGAAGTAGGGAACGAGCATGGCCCAATCGAACCACGCCATCTGGTGGAGGCCGGCGAAGGTGTCGTCGAACAGCCCGCGTACGAACCGGTCGGTTGCCGAGCGAGCCAAGAGAAGCGCCACGGGCGAGCTAAACATATACAGAGTGTCCCCCAGCGCCCAGTCTCAGGCGGGAGGAATGCGACCTAACAGCAAGATAATATTAGCAGGTTTCAAAGGGCCGATGGCGTGCTGAACCTTACGGGCGCCTTGCGAGCCGCGCCGCCGTAGTGCCGGATTTCACGCGAGGGGCTACCGGATGGTATCGTTTCTCTTTGGGGTGTCATGGCCGCACATAGGAAGGCAGGGTCTACGCGAGTGAGTCGATATTGGGAGAAGCCGGGTGGCGTATTCGACGGCAGACGGCGTTTTGCGATTCTGATTTGCCTAGGTGGGGCTGCATTGGCGTTCCCGCCGGCCGTGTGCCGCGCACAGACCACGCCAGGGTACATTATCACCACGGTAGCCGGCCTTGGCCCGATAACCAACCCTAAGAACGCCGGCTTTACGGGGGACGGCGGCCCCGCCACCTCGGCCCAACTCAACAACCCGATCGGCGTGGCCCTGGACACCGCGGAGACCATTTACATCGCGGATCAGGCCAATAACCGGGTGCGCCAGATTCCCTCCACCGGCATTATCAACACGGTGGCGGGGACTGGCGCGGTGGGTTATACGGGAGACGGCGGCCCAGCAATTGACGCCGAACTGGACGCGCCTTGCGCCGTGACCGTGGACCCCTCCGGCCCGTTCTATATCGCCGACTACCAGAACGTGGTTCGTAAAGTGGTTCCCGCCGCGGCCGACTATATACAGACCGTGGCCGGCACCGGAACTTACGGTTTTGGGGGAGATGGCGGCATCGGAATCACGGTCGGTCCCCCGCCGGTGGAGCTAGCCCATCCTTGCGGGCTGGCGCTTGACCTGAACGGCAATCTCTATATCGCGGATTCCGCCAACAGCGTCATCCGCATGATCAACCCCACGGGCTTTATCTCCACGGTGGCCGGGTCCGTCGTGAGCGGAAACGTGGTCCCAGGCTTCTCCGGCGATGGCGGCCTGGCGACCGACGCCGAACTCGAAACCCCGGACGGCATTGCGGTGGATGCCGCCGGCAATCTCTATATTGCGGACACCATGAACAACCGCATCCGCAAGGTGACGTTCGGGAGTCCTTGTTCCCCAACCACCGGGGCGTGCCCGGGCATCATCACGACGATAGCCGGCAGCGGCCCGGCGGACGGAATTATGGGGGGATTCTCCGGCGATGGCGGGCCGGCCATCAAGGCTCAGCTCAACCGGCCGTTCGGCGTGGTTGTGGATTCCGCCGGCAACATCTTCTTCACCGACAGTTATAACCAGCGGGTTCGCAAGATCGACACCAATGGCATTATTACCACGTTGGCCGGCACCGGCGTGGCGGGCTTTTCGGGCGACGGCGGCCCCGCCCTGAGCGCGACAATGGGCTTTCCTACGGGAATCGCGTTGGACACGACCGGCAAGATTTTTGTCGCGGACACGCAGAACAACGTGATTCGGATGATCACGCCGACCACTTGCCAGTCCGCGCTGGTTCTGGGAGCCATTAGCGCGGGAGAGTTCGGCGCCTTGACGAGCGTGGCGCCCGGATCGTGGATGGAGATTTACGGGTGCGACCTGACGCCCGGCGTCGCCCTGTGGAATTTCCAGAGTCGCACTGCTCCCACTTCTCTCGGCGGGGTCGCGGTGACGATTGGAGGTTTTTCGGCCAACCTCTCCTACGTCAGCCCTACCCAGGTGAACGCGCTGGTGCCATCGGACATTCCGGTGGGCGCGCAGACGGTGTTTGTCAGAAGTTCCACCGGCGCCAGCAATGGATTCACCACCTCCAGCAACGGGTTTTTGATCAACGTCAACCAGACGGAGCCGGGTCTATGGGCGCCGCCGGAGCTTCTGCTGGGCGCGAAACAATATGTAGGCGCCCTGTTTAAAGACGGCTCCGGCCTGGTTCTCCCGCCCGGCGCCGTGCTGACCGGCGATTTCGCGGGCATCCCTTCGCGTCCGGCCCTCCCGGGCGACGTGATTGTCCTCTACGGCGTCGGATTCGGTCCGGTCTGCGTCAATTCCACTTCAGCGTCGTGCGCCAGCATACCGGACGGCCAGATTGTGCAGCAGACCAACACCCTGCAAACCACCCTGGATGTTGCTTTCGGAGGGGTCGAAGGCGCGCTAGCCGACCTGACTTACGCCGGCTTGGCCTTGAATTCGGTGGGCGTCTATGAAATCGACCTGGTGGTGCCGGAGGTTCCGGCCAGCAACGTGACGCCCCTGTCATTCAACCTCGGCAACTCGCTCAGCACGCAGACGCTGTACATCGCAGTGGCGAATTGACGCCGCGCTCCGCAATAGCGCGGGTATGCATCAATCGTCTATACTGATGCATATGAGAACTACCCTGAATCTGGATGACGACCTCATCCTGCGAGCGAGGGAATACACCGGAATTCGGGAGAAGACGTCGCTGATCCACACCGCCTTGCGCGAATTGATTGCAAAGGAAGCGGCTAAGCGCCTCGCGCGACTGGAGGGTTCCATGCCCAACTTCGAGGCCGGCCGGCGCGGCAGGTCCGAGAAGACGCGGTGACGCTGGTCGATACCTCCGTCTGGGTAGACTATTTTCGTTCCGGCCATGCCGTTCTCGCACGCCTGCTCAGCGAACGAGAGGTCACGCTGCATCCGTTCGTAATGGGTGAGATCGCCGCGGCGAACCTCCGAGACCGCGCGGAGACTCTCGACTATCTCGCCTGCCTACCGCAGGCTCCTGTCGCGGAGGAGGGCGAAGTGCGCCATCTCCTGGAGTCGCGCCGACTGTGGGGCCGTGGGCTGGGCTGGATCGATCTGCATCTGCTGGCCTCGGCGGCGTTGGCGGGTTTGGACCTGCTGACGGCCGATCGGGCGATGCGGGAGGCTGCCGGTCTGCTTGGGATTCGCAGCGGCCGTTAGGGCCATCTGCGCCCTACTTTTCGAGCGGCAGGCCCGATTCCTTCAACGCCCTCCAGCCGCCGTCGAGCGAGATGGCGTTGGTGTAGCCCATCTTTTGCAGATTGTCGGCCGCCAGGGCGGAACGGAAACCGCCGCCGCAGTACAACACCAGCGTCGCCGTTTTGTCCCTGACCTTGGCTTCGATGTCGCGCTCGATGACGCCCTTGCCGATGTGCACCGCGCCCGCCACGTGGCCCGCGGCCCATTCGTTATCCTCGCGCGTATCCACCAGGATGTGATCCTCGCCCGACTCGCGCATACTCCGGTATTCTTCGATATCGATCTGTTGCACGCGCGATTTGGCGTCCTTCACCAGCTTGAGGAATCCCGGACTGTGCGTTATGGCCATCTCACTCCACCCTTCGGATCCTGGCGCCTGCCAGCGCCAGTTTAGCCTCGATTCTCTCATAGCCGCGGTCGATGTGGTAAACGCGGTCGATCACGGTCTCGCCGCGGGCGGCCAGAGCGCCCAATACCAGCGAAGCGCTGGCCCGCAGATCCGAAGCGATCACGCCGGCGCCCGTCAGCTCACGCGGACCGGCCACGATGGCCTGCTTGCCGTCCAGCCTGATGTTGGCCCCCATGCGCGCCAGTTCCTGCGCGTGCATGAAACGGTTTTCGAAGATGGTCTCGGCAATCAAAGCGATGCCTTCGGCCTGCGTCATGAGCGCCATGTACTGCGCCTGCAGGTCAGTGGCGAATCCGGGGTATTCCTCGGTGACGATGTCCACCGAGCGCAACCGGCCCACGCCGCGGGCCCGCAGGCTGGCGGCATCCGGCTGGGTTACTTCCACCCCGGCCTGTTGCAGCTTGGAGACCAGCGCGCCAACGTGCTCGGGGATGCATCCAGTCACGGTGACGTCGCCGCCGGTGATTGCGGCGGCGATCAGAAACGTGCCGGCCTCGATGCGGTCCGCGATGATTTCGTGCTCCGCGCCGCCGAGCCGCTCGACGCCCTGGATGCGGATGGTGGAAGTGCCGGCGCCCTCGATCCGTGCGCCCATGGCGGTCAGCAGCGCCGCCAGGTCCACCACTTCCGGCTCACGGGCGGCGTTGCGCAGCACCGTTTCGCCATGCGCCAGCGTGGCCGCCATCATCAGGTCTTCCGTTCCGGTTACGGTGATGCGGTCGAAGTGGATCGCCGCGCCGCGCAGGCCTTCGGGGGCGACGGCTTCGATATACCCATGCGCCTGCTCGATGCGCGCGCCCAGTTGCTCGAGGCCGAAAATATGCAGGTTGATGGGCCGCGCGCCGATGGCGCAGCCGCCCGGCAGGGATACGCGCGCACGCCCGCAGCGCGCCAGCAGGGGCCCCAGCACCAGGCTCGAAGCGCGCATGGTTTTCACCAGCTCGTAGGGCGCCTCCGGGTACGTAATCGCCTGCGCCTGCAGACGGACCGTCTCGCCCTCTGACTCGACCTTGCAGCCGATATCCACCAGCAGGCGCTGCATGGTTCGAATGTCCCGGACGCGCGGGATGCGCCGGAGCGTTACCGGTTCTTCGGTGAGCAGCGCCGCGGCCAGCGCCGGCAGCGCGGCGTTCTTCGATCCGCCGGCGGGGATCTCTCCGCGTAGCGCAGTGCCTCCTACAATCGCAAACTTATCCATGGGCGTCTCGATTCCCGGTCTGGGCCATCAGGATGGCGGCGCGCACATTGCCGCCGGCGGCCTCCAGCAATTCGCCGGCGCGCTGCCAGGAAACGCCGCCTGCCTGGGCTACAATGCGGCGCGCGCGGTCCGCCAATTTGACGTTCGTGGGTTGGACGTTCACCATCAGGTTGCCGTACACATAGCCCATGCGAATGAACGCCCCCGTCGAAAGCATGTTCAGTACCAGCTTTTGCGCGGTGCCGGCCTTCAAACGCGTGGATCCGGCGATGACTTCGGGCCCCACCAGGGGAGTGATGGGGATGGCCACGGCGCGCGCCAGTTCCGAATCCGGCGTGCAGCTAATCCCCACCGTAATGGCCCCCAGGCGCCTGGCCTCCGCGATGGCCCCCAGCACGTAGGGCGTGCGGCCGCTGGCGGCAATGCCCACCAGCGCGTCGCGCGGCGCGAATCCGCGGGCGGAAAGATCGCGTGCCCCGCTGGCGGGATCGTCCTCGCTGGCCTCGGTCGCGCGGGTCAGCGCAGCTTCGCCCCCGGCAACGATGCCCTGCACCATTCCGGCCGGGACCCCGAAGGTGGGCGAACACTCGGAAGCGTCCAACACGCCGAGGCGCCCGCTGGTCCCCGCGCCGATATAGAATAAGCGCCCGCCCTGCTGGAGGCAGGTTACGATGGCATCCACCGCGCGGCCAATCGCCGGGATCTCGCTCGCCACTGCGTCCGCCACCTTGCGGTCCTCGGCGTTGATCAGGCGCAGTATGTCTTCCGTAGCCAGCGTGTCAATCGAAGCGGAAGCGGGATTCGGTTGTTCCGTCAGCAGATTCTCAAGCATGGGAGAAGAAGAATTGGCCGCAGATGAACACAGATGAACACAGATGAACACAGATAAGACGAAACACAAACGCATTGCTTGATTCTGTGTTCATCTGTGGCCATTACTCTTTTCAGCCTAACACTCCGGTATAGTCGGAATAGTGCGCTACTTTCTGACAGGCCGCCAACCGCAGGCTTCCGCCATCCTGCTGGTGGAAAGCGGTTCGCGCGGGCTTCTGGAAGGGGTGGTGGGAGGATTTCGCGACGCCTGGGGCCAGGACCTCCGCATTGACGTGGCCACCTGCTACACGGAACTGCCGCGCGGCTTCCCCGCCGGCACGCTGGTCTACCGCATCGGCGAGGCACGCGCGCTCGGGCCGCGCCTCCGCCTTTTCCGCGAGTTGGCCCGCAACCGCTACAGCCACCTGGGGATCGTGTGCTCCGGAGAACCCATCCTGACGACGTGGAAGTGGGTGTTGGCCTTGGGCTTGCCGGCCAAGGTTTTCGCGATCAATGAGAACTGCGACTACTTCTGGTTCGACCGCAAGCATCTCTCCGCGATCCGCCAGTTCGCGATTACACGCGCGGGGTTGGCCGGAACCGGTGCGGTCCGCACGCCCGCGCGCCTGATTGCCTTTCCGTTCACGTTGGCCTGGCTGTTACTCTACGCGGCCGCCGTGCATGCGCGAAGGTGGCTTCGGCTGGGCTGGCGCCGGACGGGAATACAGGAACAATGACCATGAAATTCATTCAAGTAAGAGAACTTGGCGGTCCCGAAAAGCTTGAGTTGGTGGAAACCGAGACGCCCCAACCTGGACCGGGCCAAGCCCTGGTGCGCATCGCCGCCAGTGGCGTAAACTATATCGACGTGTATTACAGGACAGGCCAGTATAAGGCCCCGCTTCCGGTCATGCTTGGCAACGAGGGCGCCGGAACCGTTCAGGCGGCGGGTCCCGGGGTGAGCGAGGTGGCACCCGGCGACCGCGTAGCCTGGGCCATGACGCGCGGCTCTTATGCCGACTATGCCCTGATCCCCTCCGCGCAGCTCGTGAAGATCCCCGAAGGCTTGGATTTCCGGACGGCCGCGGCGGTCATGCTCCAGGGGACGACCGCGCACTATCTTACGCACTCCACGTATCCGCTGAAGGCCGGCGATACGTGCCTGGTTCACGCCGCGGCGGGCGGCGCCGGCGGATTGACCGCGCAGATGGCGAAGATGCTCGGCGCGCGCGTGTTCGGTACCGTTTCCACCCAGGAGAAGGCGGCCGTGGCGCGAGAGAATGGCGTGGACCAGGCAATCCTCTACACCGAGACCGATTTCGAGGCTGAGGTTAAGCGCCTTACCGGCGGGCGCGGCGTGGATGTGGTGTACGATTCGGTTGGCGCCACGACCTTCGATAAGAGCCTCAATTGCTTACGGCCGCGCGGCATGATGGCGCTATTCGGCCAATCGAGCGGACCCGTGCCGCCCTTCGACCCAAACATTCTCAACGCCAAGGGATCGCTCTTCCTCACGCGTCCCTCCCTGGGGTTTCACCTGCTGACGCGCGAGGAACTGCTGTGGCGCGCCGGCGACGTCCTTGGCTGGACGGCTTCCGGCAAGCTCAAACCGCGCATCGACCGCGCCTATCCCCTGACCGACGCGGCCGCCGCGCATCGCGATCTCGAAGCGCGCCGGACCGCCGGCAAGCTGCTGCTGATACCCTGACGCATGACTCTGAGGACCAAACTGACATTCGGCTCCGTGCTGCTGGCCACCCTCATCGCCGGGGCCATCTCGGCGGTGGATCTCGCCAACGTCTTGCGGTTCCAGTTCGATGCCATGCTGGAACGGGCGCAGTTGATGAATAAGGTGGCAGCCGAATTTGTCCGCGGGGCCCTCAACCGGCAGCTCACCGTGCCTTTGCCCGACGCTTTGCGCGACCCCGAGCTCACCACCGCCCTGGTGAACATCCTGAGCGCGTCGCGCATTCTGGAGATCGAGGTGGTAGACCCCGGCGGCCGGATTCTGGCCGATAGCGACCAGACGCGCGTAGGCTCCGCCGCGCCGAATTACCCGGACTTCCAGACGGTCGTGGAGCGGACGAACTGGCATGGTAAAGCTGGTCTGCTGACCTCCGGCGGCTCCCGCTATTACCAACTCGAGCAGATTTTGGGCACTCTGGAAGGCCAGCCGTTACTTTCGGTGCGCGTGATTGTAGCCCCGGCGCTGATCTATGGGGACATCCAGAAGAGCCTCGCCAGCAATGCCACCGTCGCCCTGCTGGCCCTTCTGGGCGCGGTCTCCATCGCGTTCCTGGCATCCGCCGTGGCATTCCGCAAGCTGGGTCAGATTGGCCGTATGCTGGACCTGGCCGCCAGCGGCGATTTCGACGACGGGCCGACCGGCATCTCCGGCGCCGACGAACTGTCCGCCGTGGCCTCCAAGGTCAGCCTGCTCGGCCAGCGATTGCGCGGCGCGGAAGTGGAAGTCTCCGATCTGCGCGGCAATATCGACCGCCTCCTTCAGGATTTGGAGGATGCCGTCTTCGTGTTCAACCGCGAGCGGCGCCTGATCTTCGCCTCCGGCTCGGTGGAGAAGTTTCTGGGCAAAGAGCACGCCTGGTTTTCGGGGCAGGCTCTGGCGGACGTCTTTCCACCCGGTACCGCCCTGGGACTGCCCATCGAACAGACGGCGCGGACCGGCCGTCCCGTGCATAACCGCCGCGTGGCGCTGCCGTCTTACGACGCGGATGGCACGGTTCGCGATGCGGTGGCTTTGCTTTCCGTCGACGTCCTCGAGAGGCTGCCGGGGGCCGTGGGGACGGGCTCCGGCGTTCTGGTGCGGCTGCGCGACCCCGAGGCGCAGCGCAAGATCGGCCGTGAACTGCGGATCGCCGACCGCCTGGCCGCCATCGGCCGCATCACCGGCGGCGTGGCGCATGAGGTGAAGAATCCGCTTAACGCGATTCTCCTGCACGTGGAGGTGGCCCGCCAGAAGATGGCCCGCGGCGATACCGATATCGCGCCCCAAATGGATGTGATCTCACGCGAGATTGTGCGCCTGGACCGGGTGGTGAAGACCTTTCTCGATTTCACCAAGCCCGTGGATATGAAGTTTTCGAGCGTTCCCCTGCGGCCGCTGCTGGATGAAATTGCGCAGCTCGCGCTCCCGCAGGCGGAAGCCTCCCGTATCCAGGTGGAGGTGCGCCTGGAAGAGGAGGGCGTGGAAGTGCGGGCCGATCGCGATATGCTCAAGCAGGCCCTTCTCAATGTGGTGGTGAACGCCATGGAAGCCATGCCCGAGGGCGGGGGACTGCGCCTGGAGGCATTGGCCGGCGAGGATGCCGCCGAGTTGCGCATCTCCGACACCGGCGGCGGCATATCGCCGGAACTGCGGGAGAAGATCTTCCGTCTCTACTTTACGACCAAGAAAGAGGGTTCCGGAATCGGCTTGGCCATGACGTTCCGGATTGTGCAACTTCACGATGGAACAATCGATTTCACCAGCGAACCGGGGAAAGGCACAACCTTCCTTATCCGGCTTCCAATGGCGGCGTGACATGAGATCCCAAGCGGCGCTATTGGCTGCGGCGCTCGCGCTGGCGCTGGCCGGTTGCGCATCCCGCGCCAAGCCGCTGGTGACCGCTCAGCCGGCGCCGCTCTCCACTCCGCAAACTCAGGTGGTATTACCGCCGGCCCAGCCGTTGGACCCGGCCGCGCTGGCGACGGACACAAGCTCCGCGGAGTCCGCGCCGGTTCCGGCGGAGCCCACCGAGCCCGCCGCGGCGCCCCCCGCCGAGCCAGCCGTGACGCCGCGCGTACGCCGGCCGGCGCCGGCCGTAGCCGCCCCACCCGCCGCACCGCCCGCCCAGCCGCCGGCGGCGCCCGTGGAAACCCCCGTCGAGAGGCCCGCCATACAGGCGATCGTGCCCGCTCAGGAACAGAAGAGGTTAAAGGAATCGGCCGAGACGCGCAAGAAGGAGGTCCGGGCGACGCTCTCCAGGATGACAGCCCGCCGCCTGAGCGCCGACGATCAGGACCTGGTCAAGCGCATTCAATTCTTCCTGGCGCAATCCGAGGAGGCGGAGCGGCACGGCGACATGAGCGAGGCCGACGTCTTCGCCCAAAGGGCCCAGGACCTGGCGCGGGGGTGGCAGAGTGGCAAATAGGCGGCGCGGACCCTCAGTCTGCGCCACGCGCCGCGCGGCCGTCGCCGAGGGCCTGGCGGAGCGCAAGCTGGACGCCTTTCTGGCGGCCTTCAGCCCAAACCTGAGATATCTTACCGGCTTCACCGGCAGCAACGGCAGCCTGCTGGTGACGCCCGCGGAATCCATTCTGTTCACCGACCCGCGCTACGCCATCCAGGCGCAGTTGGAAAGCGGAGATTGCCGGGTGGTCATCGTGAAGGGCCGGCTCATAGCGGCGATCGCCGCGGCCATCGCCAGGCGCGGATTGAAGCGCATCGGATACGAACCTGCGCGGATGACCTGCGACCGCTACGAATCGTTGAAATCGAGCTTGCCGATGCGGGCGTCGCTCGATCCCGTCGCGGGCTGGATCGAAGATCTGCGCATGGTGAAATCGCCGGCCGAAGTCGAACGCATTCGCCGGTCGGTTGACACCAATTCGCGGGCTTTCGAGCAGGCTGTGGCGCGCCTGCGCCCCGGCGTCAAGGAGCAGGACTTCGCCGCCGAACTGGAATACCGAATGCGCCGCCTGGGAGCGGAGAAACCCGCGTTTGAGACCATTGTGGCGGGCGGCGTCCGTTCCGCGCTGCCGCACGCGCAACCCACCGCCGCGCCGCTGCGCGCCGGCGATCTGGTGGTGGTGGATATGGGCGCGTTCGTCGAGGGCTACGCCAGCGATATGACGCGCATGTTGTATTTCGGCCGTCCGGACGCCAAGGTGAAGCGCGCGTACCGGGCGGTTCTGGAGGCGCAGTTGGCTGCCATCGACGCGGTTCGCGCCGGCGTCCAGGCCAGCCGCGTGGACCACGCCGCCCGCGCCGTGCTCAAAACCCACGGGCTGGACCGCGCTTTCGTCCACGCCACCGGGCACGGCCTGGGTCTAGAAATCCACGAGCCTCCGCGCCTGGGCGCCCGCGAGAAGACCCGCCTGGTCGCCGGGATGACCATCACCATCGAGCCAGGCGTTTATGTGGAAGGCTGGGGCGGAATACGCATCGAGGACACTGTCCTGGTGACCGGGAACGGCTGCGAGATCCTGACACCGACGAGCAAGGCATTGCGCGAAATCCAAGCGTGAAGGGGAGCAATCCCAAAGTCGCCCAAGATCGTCCTATTGACTTCGGCTGCGTATGAGCGCATAGTGTGTTTGAAGACGAATGAAAGGTCGTCTTCGGGTTCCTTTCTCAAAAAAGGGCCGTCAAAGCGATCCCCTTCACGGGGGAGCCATTCGTAAGGAGGAAGTGCATAGAACCAACCCACTACCAGGGCGGCTTTCGGCTTCCTCGGCTGACCGGTCGCGAGTCCTGATGCGCCGTTAGTTTCATGCGTCTGGCGCCGCGGTTTTGGCCGCAATCTGACAGGCTCGCGGGCATGGCAAATACAGGAGGAGTCGATGGCCGCCCTTTCCTTTCCCTCGATTTAGCAGTCCCTCCCCTCGCCGTTGAAGCCCTCTGCCCGGATAACTATGGCATCGCATGTCGCCGCTTCCGCGCTCAACGCTTGACAATTTCGAACGGCAGCGCCGGAATGGCGCCCAGCGTGACGCGCTGCCGGGCGGTCTGCGGGCTTCCCGCGGGTGGGGTACGCTCGGCGGATAGCGCCACAATCAGGTTGCCTCTCAGACCGGGCTTGGCTTTCGCCGCATCGCATTCCAGAACCAGTTCGGTTCCGTCGTGCACGGGCGCGGCGTCCTTGAGCGTGATTCCCGCGGGCGGCTCGCTCAATTCGTACTCTATTTTCCCAAGCAGAGGATTCGGCGGCGGCGTGACCTGAACGCGGATGCGGACTTCACCACCGGCTGGGAGCTTGAGCGGCGATTGCGGCATCACTTTGATGGGTGTCCGGAAGGCCGGACCCCTGCCGATAGCCACCCTCAGAGCGTCCGCGGGAACTAAGTGCCAATAGGCGAAAGCCTGCATCATGTTATCGGCTGGGACCGCGGGATGGACTACCTCGCCGCCCTCAATTGCCGCGCGGCCTTCCACATTTAGAACGATCGGCTCACCGGGCAGTTGCAGGGGGGCCGTGATGGTGAGCCGCACTTCATCCATGCCCGCGGGCAGCAAACCGCCGGAGAGCGTGAAGCCGCGGGGAGCGTCTTTCAGGGCCAGCGCGATTTCTCCCGTAAAGCCGTCCTTGCGCAGAGCATGAACCGTGATGGGCACGGTCATGCCGGGGCCTGCGTTGATAGCCGACGGGGTCACGCGCAGATCGAAATCGGGTCGCGGCGCGGCCAGGCGCAGACGGTAGGCATACTCGGGACCGCCCTTGCTCTCCGTGTCGCCTACGTACAAGTAATAGACGCCGGCGCCGGGCAGGGTGGTTATGATTCTGGAATCGGCGTGGTGCGTCTCCAGACCGAAGGCTTTGTCTTCATAATCGTCGTTAAGAGCGATCTGTTTGCCCGCGGAATCGGCCAGCCGAAGCACCGAATCGAGCGGGGAGTCGAGGCGGCGCGCGAAGACCTCGGCGACGATAGCCTGGCCGGCGGCGCCCTGGAAGGCGAAGACGTCCCAATCGCCCGGCTGTCCGATGCGCCCGTTGACCACGATGGGAAGCTTGACTCGCTGCGCGGCGGCAGGCGTATCGTTGGGCTCTTTCTCAAATGTCTCGGGGAGAGAGTCCACCATGAAAGTCACGGAGGTGGAAGACAGACCGTCGCGGCTCACCGGGAGCGGGTAGATGCCCGGGGCGCGGTTCCTGGCGTCCATGTCCACCCTGTTCACGGAGAGATTCCAGCCGGTCAGCGCGATGGAGGTTTTTGCGCCGGCCGGACCGCCCAGGGGGAAGGCACCGGTGACGAACGGCAATTCTCCCACGGCGATGCGGTAGACGAAGTCCTCGCGGCCCCGATAGAGGGCGTCCCTGATTTCAACGTCGTAATCGCCTTCCCTGGGGACCTGGAAGTGAATCACGGGGTCGGGATGGAAGCGATAGTCGTCGTCGTACGCTAGTTCCTTGCCTTGGGCGTCGTGAAGGGTCAAGACGGCTTGGAACCAGCCAGGGACGGCGTCGGCCAGGTAGGGAAGCAGGTCGCGGGCGGCGGCGGCGATGACCAACTGCTGCCCCTGGCGCGCGTGAAAGCGATACCGGGCAGTCTGGCCGGGGGTGAACTGATTGGCCGGCATGGGGGCCTGAATATGCGGCAGACCCGGCCTGATACGGCCGTTCACGATGGCCGGCAGGATGATTTCCATGTCGGTCGGAGGCCTGACGATTTGAACCTGCTGGGGGGACTGATTGGGAGCCGGTGGAACTACGTCGATGGATTCCGTTGCGGTGTATTCGGGCAATTGGCCGACGCAAAACACGAGTGGATTGGAGAGACCCTGAGGCGTTGTCAAGCGCAACTCGCGCCGGCCCAGCGCCGCGCCGGGGGCGATGGAAACCTGGAGGGCCACGGTTTCGGCAAGAACGGGACTGATGGCCCGGACGCTGTTGAAGATCAGGAGCTTGGTGCGGACGTCAATCATTTCCTGGCGAACCGCGGCGTCCATGGGCAACTTCTGCAGCTCCTGCATGCGGTCTCTCAATTGCGTCGCCTGCATGCCGTTCATCGGGCGGGCATATTCACCGAGCGTGGCCCGAATGCCGTCGCCGGAGATATAGACGGCGGACGCGTTTTGCAGGAATTGGCCTCCGAGCGTCACCTGAAAGTTTGTGCCTTGCCGGCCGCCGGCGGGGAGGGCGTAGGCGAGGTGCGGAGGGTTCTGCTGGGCGGGCAGGATGGATCCAAGCGTGAGGAGGAGAATGGCAGACGAAAGCGCCGGCCCCACCCTTAGGCACGGCCTTCTGCTCACATGATCTCCTTGAGGCGGCCGGCCGACTTGATGCCGTCGGAGTCGGTGGGGGTGAGACGGGCATCGAGACCCTGCGGATTGGGCAGCTTGCCATCGGGATCGAAGCCAAGCAACTCATAAATGCTGCCGATCAGGTCGCAAGGGTAAACGGGCCGGTCCTTCACCTGTTCGCCTTTGGCGTCGGACGCTCCCACCACCCGGCCGCCTTTGAATCCGCCGCCCGCAAGGAGGGCGCAAAACACGTCGCCCCAATGATTGCGCCCGCCGTTCCAGGGAGCTTCCCACTGTACCTTGGGGGTGCGGCCGAACTCGCCGCTCCACCAAACGACAGTGCTGTCGAGCAGGCCGCGCTGCGCTAGATCCTCGAAAAGCGCCGCCATACCCTTATCCATTTGGGGAAGTTTCTGGCGCAGCACCTGGAAGTTCTGGCGGTGAGTGTCCCAACCCTCATAGTTGATGGTGACGTAGGGAACGCCCTTCTCCACCAGGCGGCGGGCCGCCAGGCAGGACTGTCCGAAGGTGTTGCGGCCGTAACGATCCCGCACTGCGTCGGTTTCCTGGGAGAGATCGAAGACCTTGCCGGCGTCGCCCAGGATCAGCTCATAGGCTTGCTGCTCGGTCTTGTCAAGGGCCTTCAGCGCGGCGTCGTCCTTGAAAAGCTTCTCCAGGGTGTTGAGGTTGTGGAGCAACTCCCGGCGATCCTTCTGGCGCTGGTCGGAGATGCCTTGGGCGACAATGCCCTCGACGGCGAAGCGGGCCTGGGCGGGATCGCCTCCTGTGGCGAAGGGACGGTAGCGCTCGCTCAGAAAGCCGTTTTCCGAAAAGCGTCCCTGCGGCTGGGTCAGCACAATGTAGGGCGGGATGAGGCTGTTGTAGTCCGCGCCTTTCAGGAGGGATGTGACGGCGCCGGCGCAAGGATACTGCAGCCGCTCTCCGGGCTTCCTTCCGGTTTGGGTCATGTAGGAAGCCGTTTCATGCGCGAAAACGCCGTGGGTCATGCTACGGATGACGGAATACTTGCCGGATTGGGCAGCGAGCAGGGGGAGCAGCTCGTTGATGAGGAGGCCATCGGTGGCAGTGGGAATCGGTTTGGCGAAGGGGCCGCAATAATCGTAGCCGGCCTCCGGCTTGGGATCGAGAGTATCCACGTGCGCCGGGCCGCCCCACATCCAAATCTGAATGACCGCCTTGGCTTTGGCCGGCTGCGCGACCGCGCGCACGGGACGGGCGGCCCACGTCAAAGCGCCGGCGCCGATCAAACCGGCCCGCAAGGCTTCACGCCTGGTGACCTGCAAAGGTTGGGCGTGCCTGACCCCTACGGAAGCGTCCTCGCGACAATCGCGGCTACGTGGCATCTTGGCTCTTCTTTCCCGGTTAGTGCCGATAGAGAAACTCCGCGCTGTTAATCAAGGCCCAACTCACGTCCACGACGGCAGGCCAGCGATTGGCGCCCGGCGCGGATTGTAGGTACGCCGATACAGTCTGGATTTCGGCCGGAGTGGGATAGCGCGAGAGGAAGGTCAGATAGATCCGGTCGATGGCGTCGCGCGGCTTGCCGCCCGGCTGCGCCTGCACCAGGGTCCGAAGCTTCGCGCTCTGCTGGATCTTGAGTTGGATATGGCTCGAGTTGAGCAGGTGCAGACGCTGCTCGGCCGTCGGGGCGTTGTTGCGCTCCGATTCCAGGCCGGCGTCGCGCGGAGGGCGGCCGAACATCTCAAGGAAAGCGCTGCCGACGCTGCCATCCGCCAAGGCGATGGAGCGCTGATTTTCGGGCATGAAGGTGAACGGCTCGGGTATGGCGCTGGAGTATTCCTCGGACGTGCCGGTTACGTTGCAAATGGCGTCGATCAGCGCCTCCGCATCGAGCCGGCGCAATGGGTAAGAGGCAAAGTTGGCGGCGGCCTCGGGGCGGTCCGAGCGTGGAACGGACGAGAGCTGATAAACCTGCGAGTTGAGGATGAGCCGGTAAATGGACTTGAGATCGTAATGGCCGGCCGCCAATTCCCGCTCCAGGTACGTGAGCAACTCGGGATTGACCGGCGGGTTGTCCGGGCGAATGTCGTCCGGCTCGTGAATGATCCCCCGCCCCAGCAGCCAGTACCAAATGCGGTTCACGATATTCCGCGCGAACCAGGGATTATCCGGCGCCAGGAGCCAGCCGGCGAACACTTCGCGCGGGTCCTGGCCGAGGATCAGGCGCACCGGCTTGCCGTCGGGAAAGACGGCGGTTTGCGGCGGATGGGCGGTTGCCGGCGTGCTCCCGAAAGGATCGAAAAAAACGATCTCTTCCTTCCATTCCGCGGTGGATTTGTAGCCCACCTGCGAAAAGAAGGCCGCCATGCCGTCCAGACGGGCCTTGGGCCACCGGTCGGCGCGCTCGCCCATGAAAGTCAGCGCCACGGCTTGCGCCAAAGCCTGAGGCTCCCGGCCCGGCACGGCGCGGTAAAAGTTGACCTCAGGTACGCGGAAATTGCTGCCGCCGGCGGTGAGCATGGCGCGCACGAAGCGGTCGTAAGGCAGGTTACTGGCGATGGAAGCGTGTATCCAATGGTAGTAGGCCTGGACTGCGTTCGGCCAGAGGTCGATGGGGAACTCGGACTTGACGCGGAGGATGTCGCTCCATTTCAATGCCCAGTAGTCGGCGAATTCATCGCGTTCGAGAAGGCGATCGACCAAAGTGGCCCGCTTGCGGGGGTCGCGGTCCGCGAGGAACTGCGAGGCCTCTTCGGCGGTGGGCAGCGTGCCGATGGCATCCAGATACGCCCGCCGCAGGAAAACCTCGTCGGAGCAGGGGTAGGCGGGCTGGATTCCCAGGCGCTTCCAGTTGGCGAAGACAAGCTCGTCGATCTGGCCATGCGGCGCGGGTTCGACGCTGGTTTCAAAGGGAGAAGGGGCCTGCTGCGCGGTCGCCGCCGGGGGCAGAAAGAACGCCAACATGAGGGTCGCGACCAAACAGCGGCATGGGAGCCGGCGCGGACAAAGCGTGCGTGCGACATGAGGGTTTTCGCGCATCGGCTTGGGATATCGTTGTTTCGGTTCCCTTACTCTTGTATAAACCCGTGGCGCAAGCGATGGTTGCGGGCATAATTTCTATAACACCTTGATCGCCAGATCCGTAAACCATACTTCCGTGGGATGGGGCCACTGGTGAATCTGCAGGGCGATGATTCCACTGTGCGGAATGCCCGGGTCCCGTTCCTCGTAATCTACCGTCTGCACTCCGTCCAGTTCCAGACGGATGCGGCTCCCCTCCGCGGAAATGCGGTACGCATGCCATGCGTTCGTGTCGAAACGATCCCGGAACTCGTCTCCCGGCCCCCCCAACGTCTTCGCGCGCCGCGACTCATCGTACAAGGATCCCCAGTACGCCTCGCCCGAATCGGCCTGGTACCCCGATACTTCGTGCGAATTGGGTATCCGCTCGGTCCGGAACTGAATTCCGCTGTTACCGTCTCCATCGATCATGCGCATCCTGGCCCGCAGCACGAAGTTTTCGTACTCCTTGCGCGAGCGCAGGAAATCGTTGTATCTCAGGCCCGGCGAACGGCCGATGATGACGCCATTCCGCACGGACCAGAGGCCCGGCGTATCGATTTCCCATTCGCTCAGATCGTGCCCGTTGCACAGAGGCGCGAAACCGTCATCCGGGCCGAAGCTTGCCCGAAGTTGCTCCATCCCGCGGCGCAGACGAACGTCCGTGACGGTCGCCGCGATATTTTGCAGAACGTTGCGGGCCTGCCCCGGCCATCCGCGCGAAGCCAGAATCTGCGCCAATTGCAGCAACGCCTGGCAAGCCGCGAGGCGAAGCGGGCCGGCCGCGCCGGATGCCAGCCGGGTCAGGGCGGCAATCGCGTCCGGACTGACCATCTTCCCAAGCGCCGCAATAGCGGCCTGCGCCGCGGCCGGATCCGATCCTTTCGTAACCTCGGCCAGAAATTGGGCGCTTTGCGCGTCCCGATGGCTGCCTGCAAGCTCGATTAGCGGGATCAGCGCTGGGCCATGGGCATTCCCCATGGCGGCCCGAATCGCCGCGTCAACCGCCGGCGCATTTGTGTTCAGAAGCGCGTAACAGGCTGCTTCCGTCAGGTGAACATCCGGACTGCTGAGCAATTTCAGGACGGCCGGAGCCGCGTCGCCTCCCAAAGTCCACAGCTTTTCGCACGCGAACTGCCTGGCGGCCAGGGAGGCATCCGAATCGACCACGGCGGCCATTTCCCGCCGCACGACGGCGCGCAGATCGGCGCTGTCAAACGAAGACTGGATATAGCCGTCGATCTCTCCGAGCGCTTCGGTCGGCTGGCCGAAATCGTAAGTTCGCAGGGCGGCGGCGCTTTGCGCAATGAGATGTGCCGTGATCTGTGCCATTCGCTCTCCCTTCAAATGCTCCATGGCGCGCGCATGCCGCGCACCAGCATATTGTTGGCTTCGTCATCGGCCAGGAAGAGTTCGGTTTGAGGATCGAACCGAAGCCTGCGGCCGAGACGCAGCGACAGATTGGCGCAATGAACCATCGTGTGCGCGTGCTGCGCCGTTTCGACCGATGAAACCGGCGTCTGGCCTGTCCGGACGCAGTCGAGGAAATTGCGAATATGGGGATGCATCACGTGCCAGTCGGCGGTCGGCGGTTGCGTTCCCCGTAAGACGGATGCCGGATCGGCCTCAATCCGCCCCTCATCGAGAAGCTGAATCCAGCCCTTATCTCCGTCGAACCTGACGCCTTTCTCTCTCGAATCGACCATCAGCATCACGCCGTCGTCATAACGCGCCGCGACGTTCACGAAATAGGGCGTGTTCTGATATTCGTGGCGGTTCGGAAATACCGCTGTGCCTTGGTAGTCCACGGGAATGGGCAGGCTCTCCCCGTGGACCCATTGCGCAAATTCGAAGTAGTGCGGTCCCATATCGGCGATCGGCCCAGCGCTAGTGGCCCAGTTTTCGCGCCAGTTTTGAACGCGCTGGCGGGAGTAAGGCTCCCACGGAGCCTGGCCCAGCCAGCGATCGTAGTCGAATACGGATGGATCGGGCGGCGGAGCCGGAGTTGCCTGTCCGGAAACGGTCCAGCCGGTGCTGCCCATGGACGCCGTGATGGTGTGCAACTTGCCGATCTTGCCGCTTTGCACCATCTCCCGAACAAAGGCGTAGCCCGGTATCGATTTTCGTTGCGTGCCATTCTGCCACACGGTCCCAAGCCGCTTGATGGTCTCGGCCATGGCGCGCCCTTCGCCAATCGTCAGTGAAATCGGCTTTTCGCAGTAGATATCCTTGCCGGCGCGCGCCGCGAGTACGCTGAGCACCGAATGCCAGCGATCCCCGGCGGCGATCAGCACAGCGTCAATGTCCGTGCGTCCCAGAAGCTCTTCATGGAACCGGTACGAGGCGCACTCCTCTGTCCCGTAGGTCTTGTCGATCAACTGCCTGGCCGCTTCGCGCCGGTTCGCGAAACAATCCGCCACCGCAACCATTCGCACGTCGGGTTCCTTCATGAACTCGGTCAGCACGTACGTCCCGCGCGGGCCGGCGCCAATGACGCCCATGACGATGCGATCCGAAGGCGGCGTGGCGCCGCGCCCGAGAACATCCGCTGCGACAATCATGGGACCGGCAGCGGCGTCCCGCAGAAAGGCGCGCCGGCTGGGAAGAAAGCCTGGCATAGTTGCCTCCCGCCTCGATGCGTGAACCGTGCTCATCGAGGCGCTTACAGCATCTTATTACGATCCGGCCAATGGCTTCAACAGTAGCGGGGCGTCGTGTCGCTGCGACCATGTGGCGGCGTTAGAATGAGCGCATAAGCCAATGCAGATTTCGAAACTGTGGTGTGTGTTCTTGGTTCTCGCGAGCGCGGCCGCGGCTCAGACCAAACCGCCAATCCGGGAAGATACTGAGTGGCTCGATGTTTGGCTGCCGAACACCAACAGCCACGATCTTCCACGCGTGCTTCTGATCGGGGATTCCATTACACGCGGCTATGGCCCGCAGGTGGAGGCCGATCTGAAGGGGAAGGCGTACGTCGGCCGTATGGCGACTTCGAAGTCGCTCGGCGACCCGGCGTTATTGGAGGAAGTGGCTCTGGTGCTCCAGGAACAGGCCTTTGACGTGATTCATGTCAACAACGGCATGCACGGCGAGGGCTACAGCGAAGAGGAATACGCGGCGGCGCTGCCGGCTCTGCTGGCAACGCTACGTCGTTACGCGCCGAACGCGAAGCTGATCTGGGCCAGCACTACGGACGTTCGGCAACGAAATCGCCTGGAGACGGCAGATCCGAAGACCGACCGGATCGTTCAGCGGAACCGCGCCGCGGCGGCGATTGCAGGGCGGGAGAATATCCCGATCGACGATCTGTTTTCGCTCGTGCGCGGCCACGCCGAGTATCATGCGCAAGACGGCGTGCACTTCAGCGACAAGGGATCGGAAATCCTGGCTGCACAGGTAAGCGACAGTATCGCCAAACTGCTGCACTAACGTCTGAAGGCCATCGACACGGGTGGCGGCCTTCCCCGCAAGCCACCGATCCGTCAATATCGATAGCTATTCCGCACCTGCCGCGCGCAAGATCCTGCCACGCTTCGTTCCACATCCTCATCGTAGGCGCAACGCAGCGTGCGCCGGACCGGCACACCGAAGGACAATCTAGCCGAAGCGAAGCGGCGCGCACAAAAACTGGTAAACTCAGAAAAGCCATTGACTTGCTGGAGTGGCGGAACTGGCAGACGCACGGGACTCAAAATCCCGCGGCCTTCGGGTCATGAGGGTTCGACCCCCTCCTCCAGCACCATACTGCTTTCAATAGTTCAGCCCAAAGCCCCCTTTGTTCTTAGTAATCTTGGGTAATGACCGCACGGCCGGGTGCGGGATGTTCTCGATGGCCATGCGCCGTTCCGGCCTATCGCTTCTTCGTAGGTAAACCGGATCGCATTTCGATGGCCTTTTCCAAAGCGCGCACGCGGGCGCGGTCCTTAGGCCGATTCGACGCCCTGGATGCCGCAAGCGTATCTTCGACGGATAACACAGGACTACCGACATCGCTCATCAGGAATGTGCCACGGCGGCCCCATGCCTCCTCAAAGGTGAGCCCGGGAACCGCAGTCATGATGTCGATACGGTTGCCGTCGACGCCAATCTGGAAGATGGTTGTCGGGTCGGTCAGGTCACTTACGCTTAGGCTCCCGGTCGGAGCGCCAAAGCGCCGCAGCGAGTCGAACACTTTGGCCGCATTCTCCGGAACGGGGTCGATCCAAAGGTCAATGTCCTTGCTCCAGATCGGTTCGGTGTACTTCATCACCGCGTAGCTTCCGGCTATTAGATAACGAACGCCGAGCTCGTCGAATAGCCGTAACAGATCGTTGTAGTCGGAGTTGATCTTCACGAATGCCTCGCTGCGCGGCCTGCAACACGACCATCTCCCATGCAGCGGCTGCAATTGCGGCGTCGCCGCTGCGCTGCCAAAACTCCAGATCGAACTCTCGATCGGGATCGTGGGCGTGCGCCAAGCGCGTCATAACTACAGGTTCAGCCATCAATATTATTATCCGCCGTTTTTCAGTGATTCAGGAACTTGCCGATCATGGCCCACCCGGCTCATCCCACCTTGTAGCGCCGGATCTCGTCCGCCGAAACCTCGCTGCTCATGCCGGGTTCCTCGGGCGCCGGGACTTCGCCGTCGGTCATCTCGCGTTGTCCGCTGGTCTCCATGTAGATCGCGTTCGGCATTGCAAGGAGCATGTTGAGATTGGTGGAACCGCCCCCGTGGCTGGCCACCTCAATCCCGTAGCCATCGGCGATGGCGGCAATTTCCATCCACTCCGTGACGCCGCCGGCACGCCGGTTATCGGGTTGCACCACGTCGGCGCCGCGCCGCGCGATCAGGTCGGCAAAGGCATATTTCGTATTCAGGTTCTCGCCCGTGGCGATGCGCATGTCCAGTTCCGCGGCAAGCTGCGCGTAGCCTTCCATTTCCTGCGGCGGGAGAGGCTCCTCATACCAGAAGCACCCCATCTCCTGGTAGACGCGACCGCGCCGGAGGGCTTCGTTGCGATTGAAAACCTGGTTGGCGTCCACCATCAGGCGCCGGTCCTTCCCGAGCAGATCGAGAGCCGTGCGGATGCGCCGTACGTCGTCGTCGAGCGGCCCGCGCCCCACCTTGATCTTGACGGCGTGGTAACCCTGCCCGATCGCGTCGCTGACCTGTCGGCGGAAGTGCGAGAGGTCCGCATCATTATCGTAATACCAGCCGCACATCGAGTAGACCGGCATGCGGTCGCGGTAAGCGCCGAGCATCTTGTAGACCGGCAAACCGGCGTTCTTGCCGAGAATATCCCAGAGGGCAATGTCCGTGGCGGCAATGGCGAATTGAACCACGCCACCAACCCCTTCGTACTCCAGGGCCTTCCACAGATCGGCGCGAATCCGCCGGGGGAAGGCGGGGTCCTTGCCAAGAATCACCGGCTTGACCTGCTTTTCCAAAATGGCCTGAACCACCGCCGGGCCGCCCTCGACGGCGCCGAAAGAACTGCTCGCCCACCCGGTGATTCCCGAATCCGTGCGGATGCGCAAAACCACCGAGCCGCTTTCCGCGCCGAAGGTGTGGATCGCGTCGTAATAGGGCGTGCCTGGAGGGTTCTTCAGGAGGTCGGTCTCAAGCGCGGCGATTTTCATCTGTGCCCGCTGCGCGGCGGCCGCTGGGAGGGCCGCTCCTGCCGATAGCCCGGCCGCGGAGAAAAGCAATTGCCTTCGATTCATCTTTGCGGACCAGTATGACAGGTTTCGGCGCGAAACCACCATGGTGCCGTTGATTTGATCCCGTTCCGCGTTTCACGTAAACTGAAACCGGAGTGAACGGTGCGCATGGCGGCAAGCGTTGTTGCGATGTTTGCGGCGGCCCTTCTTGCAGGCGTCGTTTCGGGGCCATTACGCGCTCAGTCCGTGGCGGCCCAGGACACGACAGACGACCCCCTGAAAGCGGCTGGGGACAAACTGGCGTTCGACGTCGCTTCCGTCAAGCCGAACACGTCCGGTGGCGAGGCGAACTCCAACTTTCCCCTGGGTCCTGGCGATGTTTACTCCCCCAACGGAGGTCATTTCTCGGCAACTGGCTTTTCGCTCGGCTCCTACGTTGCGTTCGCATACAAGGTTACGCCTTACCAGATGCAGTCGTTGCTATCCCAACTGCCGGGGTGGGCCAACACGGACCGGTATGACATCCAGGCGCGCGTGAAAGGCGATCCTACGAAAGACCAGATGCGCCTCATGATGCGATCTCTGCTTGCGGATCGCTTCAATCTGGCGGTCCACTATGAGACGCGGCAGGTCCCGATATACGCGGTCCTGCTAGCGAAGCCCGGGACAACCGGACCGCAGCTTCAGCCGCATTCGGAAGGCGCGCCGTGTTCGGCCGCCCTTGCGCCCGGGTCCGATACGGCTCCGCCATCTAACGTCGCCGGCAAGTTCCCGGCGCTTTGCGGCGGCGTCTTCAATATGCCCCCAAGCGCAGCGGGCCGCTGGCGTATCGGTGCACGGAATGTGCCCATGGCGTCGATCGCAACTGCTTTGGGCTTTCCCCTCGGCCAGCCCGCGTTGGATCGCACGGGCCTCAGCGGCAACTTCGATTTCGCCTTGGAGTGGGCGCCGGAGCCGGATGACGCAGTGCCGCCCAGCGGGGATTTCCAGCCCGATCCATCGGGCCCGTCAGTCCTGGGAGCACTGAAAGAGCAGCTCGGTCTCAAGGTGGAGACGCAAAAAGGGCCGACGGAGGTCCTTGTCGTGGATCATGTCGAGCGTCCATCTGCGAACTGACGACGATTCCTGGCCGGTTCGCTTACGTCGGCAGTTTCGAAACGTCCCAACCGCCGCCCAGCGCTTCGATCAGCAGCACACAGGCATCCATCCGGCGCCGCTGCAAATCCACCTCGATGCGCTCATTCGCCAGCGCCGTGCTTTGCGCCGTGACCACTTCCAGGTAAGTCACCAATCCGCCCGTATAACGGTTCATGGATAGTTCGAGCGACCTGCGCGCCGCCTCCACCGCCACGCGCTGCGCCGCGGATTCCTGTTCCAGCACCCGCAGCGTGGCCAGGCTGTCTTCCACCTCGCGGAAGGCATTCAGGGCGGATTGCCGGTAATCCGCCACGGTCGCATCGTAGCCGGCCGTGGCGGCCTCTGTCACCGCGCGGCGCCGCCCGGCATCGAACAGAGTTTGCAGCGCGTTCGGCCCCAGCGCCCAGAACCGGCTCGGCCAGTTGAACCAGTCCACAATGGATCTCGCCTCATATCCGCCCGTCGCGGTGATCTCCAGCGTTGGGTAGAAGGCGGCGCGAGCGATTCCGATCTGTTCGTTGGCCGCCGCCATGCGCCGTTCCGCCGCGGCGATATCCGGGCGGCGTTCCAGCAGTTGCGAAGGGATCCCCGTGGGGACGGCCGGCGGCTCCGCTGCCAGCGGCTCCGGCGCCAAGCTGAGCGATTCCGCCGACCTCCCGGCCAGGACGGCGATGGCGTGCTCAAACTGCGCCCGCGCCGCGCCCACGTCCACGCTCTGCGCCCGCACGGCCTCCAGTTGCGTCCGCGCTTCGGCCACTTCCGCGCCAGAGGCAAGCCCGCCCTCAAATCGGTTCTGGTTAAAATCGAGCGCCTTCTGGTAGGTCGCCAGGGTACTTTCCAGCAGTTGTTTCTGCGCGTCCAGGCTGCGCAATTCGAAGTAGTCGATAGCCATTTCCGCGTGCATGCTCAACCGCACCGTGGCCAGATCCGCGGCCGTCGCCTGCATGTTCTCGCGCGCCGCCGTAATCGACCGGCGAATGCGGCCCCACGCGTCCAATTCATAGCTCAGGTCGAACGGCAGAGCGAAGTTGCCGTATTCCCCAAGCCCCGGCTCGGTCAGCGGGATGTTGCTGGAAATGCGGTTGGTGGTGATGCCGGGATTGGTGGAAACGGTAGGATAAAGGCCGGCGCGGCTCTCGGCCACCAGCGCGCGCGCCTGCCGGAATTGCGCCTCGGCGGCCTTGACGGTCTGGTTGGAGACGTCCACTTGCGCCTCCAGGCCGTCGAGCTCCGCGTTGCCGAAAATCCGCCACCATTCCTCCGCCATCGTTCCATCGGCCGGCTGGGCCTGTTTCCATCCGTTGGACTCCTTGAATTCCGACGGCTGCTGTCCCGCGTCGGCGGGCGCCGTGAGGGCCGCGGGCTTGCTGTATTTCGGCCCCACCATGCATCCGGCCAGGCTCAGCGCCGCCGTAGCCAGCCACACGCGCGCCGCCCCGCGCATCATTTCGCCACCCTCACCGGCGTGCCTGACGTCAACGAATCGGAAGGATTCTCGATCACGGCATCCTGCGCCGTCACGCCGGCGACCACTTCGATCTCATTTCCAAAATCCCGGCCGGGAGTCACCGGCCGCAGTTCCGCCTTGCCGTCCCGCACCACCGCCACGCGCAGGCCCTCGGAGCGGAAAATCAGCGTGTTGGCCGGCAGGATCACCGCCGGCGTTTGCGCGCCCAGTTGGAAATGCACCGAGACGTATGCTCCGGGCAGCAGTTCGCCGGTGGTGTTGTCCACGTCCACTTCGGTCAGCAGCGTGCGCGACGCGGGATCGATGGAATCGGAAGTGCGCGCAATCGCGCCCCTGAAATGGCGGCTGGGAAACTCCGCCAGGGTCAGGTCCGCGGGCCGTCCCGGCGTCGCGGCGCGCGAGTAGGTTTGCGGCACTTCCACGTACACGCGCAGCCGGTCGGTGGCCGCCAGATCGAAAAGCTCCTTGCCCGGCGCGTTCGCCCCCGCATCGATCAACGCTCCCGTGTCGACGTTGCGCGCGGTGATCGCTCCGTCGAACGGCGCATACACCTTCTGGAATCCCTGCGCGTCTTCCAGGCGCTTCACGTTATAGGTAGCTGAGTCCACAATGGCCCGCTTGGCTTGCAGGTCGCCCACTTTGTCTTCCACATCCTGCCGCGCCACCGACTCAGTCTTCAGAAGCGACTGGTAACGTTGCGCGGTGGTCTCCGCCAGGTGGAGGTTGGCCTCCGCGGTAGCCAGGTCGGCGCGCGCCTGGTCCAGTTGGCGGTCGATCTCCGGCGTCTCGATCTCCGCCAGCAGATTGCCCGATTTGACGTGCGATCCGATATCGAAATACCACTTCTTCAAGTAGCCGCTGGCGCGCGCGAAAATCGGCGTGGCCACAAATGCCTGCATATTGCCGGGCAGCGTCAGTTCCTCCGCGCCGGTACTGGGTTTCGGATGCACCACGCTGACGCTGGCCACCGCCGCATCCTGCGTCTCACGCTTCAAACTGGCGTCGGCGCGCACTCTCGAGGCAAGGCCCGTGCGGATGGCCATGCCCAACCCCACTGCGCCCGCCACCGCCAGGGTGACGATTACCAGGCGCGCAACCATCGACAGGCGCGGCGCTTTCTGCTCTTCCGCGCCGCTCATTGCGGACTCCTGCGGCCGTGCAACAGGCTGAAAGTCACCGGTACGATCGTCAGCGTGGCCACCGTCGCCACCATCAATCCTCCAATCACCGCCCGGCCCAGCGGCGCGTTCTGTTCGCCGCCTTCACCCAGGCCCAACGCCATCGGAATCATGCCGATGATCATGGCCAGCGCGGTCATCAGCACGGGCCGGAATCGCGTTTCCCCGGCGGCCAGCGCCGCGTGCACCGGGTCGCCGGTCCGGAGCCACACATCTCTGGCGAAGCTGACCACCAGGATGCTGTTGGCCGTGCCCACTCCCATGCACATGATTGCCCCCATCATTGCCGGCACGCTCAGCGTCGTATGAGTCACGAACAAAATCAGGACGATGCCGGCCAGCGCCCCCGGCAGCGCCGAAATGATGATGAAGGGATCCAGCCACGATTGAAAATTCACCACGATCAGCAGGTATACCAGTACAATGGCGAAAACCAGGCCGCCCGCCAGTCCTTCGAAGGAAGTGCGCATGGTCTGCACCTGGCCGCGAATCACCACCTGCGACCCGCGCGGAACCTCCGCGCGATGCTGGTCCACAACCCGCTCCACCGCGGCGCCGACGCTACCCAAATCGCGTCCATCCACCCCGCCGTAGATGTCCACCACGCGTTGGATATCGTAGTGATCGACCACCGCCATGCCGCTGCCGCGATCGATGGAAGTCACATCGTTTAGAATCTCGGACGATCCGGCGCGCCGCGCGGTGAGCGGAATATTGCGCAGGTCCTGGAGCGATTCCTCGGCGTATTGCGGGGTTTGCGTGGCCACGCTGTAGCTTACGCCGTTGTCCGGGCTGACCCAAAACGTGGGCTGGGTCTGGAAGCTGCCGCTGAGTGAAATCAGCAGGCTATTGGCCACGTCGGCCTGCGTGAAGCCGCTCTGCGCGGCCTTGGTGCGGTCGGTGATCACGTGCAGCTTGGGCTGGTCGAACAGTTCCTGAATGCGCAAATCCACCACGCCCGGAATCTGCCGCATCTGGTTCATCAAACGGTCCGCCAGTTCGCGATTGGCGTCCACGTTGTTGCCGATCACCTGCACGTTGATCGGCGCCGGCAAACCGAAATTCAAAATCTGGCTGACAATGTCGCCGGGCAGAAAGTAGAACGTCGTGCCCGGGAACTCAGCGGGTAAGGCCTTTCGCAAGGCGCGCACATATTCTTCGGTGGGGCGATGCTCCTGGGTGAGCGATACGAAAATATCGGCGTCGGCCGTGCCAACCGGGGCGGAGTTGCTATAAATCATGTTGATGCTGCTGTAGGGCAGCCCGATTTCGTCCAGCACGCCGACCAGTTCCTCCCGCGGGATGTGCTGGCGGATGGCCTGCTCCACCAGGTCGCAAAGCCGGGCCGTCTCTTCGATCCGCGTGCCCGTCTTGGCGCGCAGGTGCAGCTTGAACTGGCCGGTGTCGGAGGTGGGAAAGAAATCCTGTCCCAGCCAAGGGAACAGCAGGAACGCCGAGAGACAGCCCAGCACAAACAGCGGCGCGAAAACCACCCGCCCGCGAATCAGCAGGCCCAGCAGAGCCACGTAGGCGCCGCGGACGCGTTGGAAGCCGTTGTCGAACGCTCGCTGGAGGAGGATGAAAGGGTTGCGGCTGCGGCCCGTGAATTTCACGCGCAACATGTACATGGCCAGGGTAGGCACCAGCGTCCGCGACAGGACGTACGATGCCAGCATGGCGAACATCACCGCCTCCGCCAGCGGCACGAAGAGGTAACGCGCCACCCCGGTGAGCAGAAACATGGGCAGAAACACGATGCAGATGCACAGCGTGGAAACCAGCGCCGGAACGGCAATCTGCGCCGCGCCTTCCAGGATGGCTTCGTGCAGCGGGTGTCCCTCTTCCAGGAAGCGCTCGATGTTCTCGATGGTCACCGTCGCGTCGTCCACCAGGATGCCCACCGCCAGCGCCAGCCCGCCGAGGGTCATGATGTTGATGGTCTGGTTCAGGAAGCTCAATACCATCACCGACGTTAGAATGGAGAGCGGAATGGACACGGCGATAATCAGCGTACTGCGCCAGCTTCCCAGAAAAATCAGGATCATGATCCCCGTCAGACACGCAGCCATCACCGCTTCCCGCAAGACCCCATTGACGGATGCGCGCACAAAAATCGACTGATCGCCCAGAGGCTGGATCTTCAGCGACGCCGGCAGCGTGGCGGCCACCGCCGGCAGCAGCTTGTGCACCCCCTCTACCACGGCCAGCGTCGATGCATTGCCGGCTTTGAGAATCGTCAACAGCACGGCGCGGCCGCCGTCCTGGCGCACAATGTTGGTCTGCGGCGCGTAGCCGTCGCGCACGTGCGCCACGTCGCGGATGTAGATCGGCGCGCCGTTCACCACCTTCACCGGAAAATCGTTGAACGCCTCCACCGTGCGCGGGCTGCTGTTCAAGTCCACATCGTATTCGAACTGTCCGATCTTGGAGGACCCCGCCGGGAGAATCAGGTTTTGCGCGTTGACGGCGTTGACCACGTCGATGGGCGAGAGTCCCTTCGACTGCATCTCCGTGGGGTTCAGGTCCACCATGATCTGGCGTTGCTTGCCCCCGTACGGGTACGGGATGGCGCACCCCGGAACGGTGATCAGCCGGGTGCGAATGAAATTCACGCCGTAGTCGAAAAGTTGCTGTTCGGAGAGGTCGCTGCCCGAAAGACCTAACTGTAGGATCGGCACGCTGGAGGCGTTGTAGACCAGCAGAAACGGCGGGGTGATCCCGGGCGGCATCTGCCGCAGCACCGCCTGCGAAATGGCCGTCACCTGCGCCACCGCCGAGTTGATGTTCGCCGTGGGCTGAAAGAATACCTTGACGATGGCGCGCCCATTGATCGACTGCGATTCCAAATGTTCCACGTCGTTCACCGTGGTGGTGAGCGACCGCTCATAACCGCTGGTGATCCGCTCTTCCATCTCCTCGGCGTTCAGCCCGGTGTAGTTGAACGCCGCCGCAATCACGGGGATGTCGATATTGGGAAAGATGTCGGTGGGAGTGCGCAGGATCATAACCGGGCTGAGGATCAGGATCATCAGCGCCAGCACAATAAAGGTGTACGGCCGTTCGAGCGCTATCCGGACGATCCACATTTCTCGGTCAGGTTCTCTTCTTTGGGGTGTACCGCTAATTCAAATTGTCGCATGGGGCGCCGGGTTAACGCTCCCATGGGCGTTAAGATAAGCCCGATTCGGAAGAGCCTCCCCCACCTGCCGACCCCTGTTAACCTCTCGCCCCCCGCCGCGTATTTACCGGCGTAGAGGAGCTTGAAAACATGGCGCAATCGAAGGTTCGGCGATTTCTGATCCTGGGGGCGCTCGCGGCGTCCTGCAACGTATTTCTGGCATCGTCCGGCTGGGCGCAGACAAGCAAGGGCCCGGCGGCCGAAGACTCCGCGCCGTTCACGGTCATCGGGCCACCCGACGCGCAGCATGTCCGGGACGAATTGTCGCAGTTGCTGGACCGCTATCCGCCGGCGCTGCGGAATACCCTTCAACTCGACCCGCGCCTCCTTGGGAATCCGCCTTACCTGGCGCCGTATCCCGCCCTTACGGGCTTCCTGAATGCGCATCCCGAAATCGTTCGCAATCCAGAGTTCTACCTCGGCAGCGCACCCGGCCCCCGCCCGGACGCTGCTGTGGAGATATGGCAGAACGTGTTGGCCGGCCTGGCCGTGTTCCTTGGCTTCGGCATGGCGATTGGCCTGGTGATCTGGCTGATCCGCACGTTTATCGACTACCGCCGCTGGAGCCGCCTGGCCACCGTGCAGACCGACGTGCATACGAAGCTCCTGGACCGCTTCACGGCGAACGAGGATCTGCTGGCCTACATCCAGTCGCCGGCGGGTTCGAAATTCCTGGAATCGTCGCCCATCGCCCTGGACGCCGGTCCGAGCAGCGTCGCCGCGCCACTCGGGCGGATTCTCTGGTCCGTACAAGCGGGCCTGGTGCTCCTGGCGGCCGGCATCGGCTTGCGATTCGTAACCGGCCAGGTGGCGGGCGATGCCGTGCAGCCGCTCCACGTCTTGGGCATTCTCGGAATCGCTCTCGGCATCGGGTTCGTGATTTCGGCGATAATCTCGTACATGATCTCCGAACGGCTCGGCCTGATCGAACGGGCCACGCCCGCAGCCCGCGCCGAACGGCCGAACGCCCAGGTTTAGGACTCTCTGCCCTTATGTTCCGCGATGCGACATTTAACGATGTCACCCGAGCCGGCGCCATTCACGACGACTCCCCGGCCTTCGTGATCGACGAGGACACATTTCGCGCCTTCTACGAGCGCACCGCCCGCGGAGTCTGGGCCTATCTTGCGCGCGTCACCGGCGACCGCCAACTGGCGGACGACCTCCTTCAGGAAACCTACTATCGTTTCCTGCGCGCCGCCGCCACTCACGACAGCGAAGCGCATCGCCGCAATTCCCTCTATCGCATCGCCACCAACGTGGCTCGCGACGTCCGGCGGCGAAGCCTCACTCATCCCTTCGGCGCGGCCGGCGATGATATCGAGCGCGTCGCCGGCCGCGATCACGCCGGCTCCTCGGAGCGCATGGCCGATTTCAATCGCGCCATGTCGCGTCTCAAGCCGCGGGAGCGCGCCATGCTCTGGCTGGCTTATGCCGAGGGCGCTTCGCATCGTGAAATCGCAGAGGCGCTGGGCCTGCGTGCGGCCAGCCTGAAGATTCTGTTGTTTCGCGCCAGGAAAAAGCTGGCCGGTCTCTTGGGGGTAGCGCGATGAAATCCGTCGATTGCGAATTTGAATCGGAGGTGCTGGCCGCCGTCGTTCAGTCCCGCTGGCCCGATCGGGTCGACCCCGGCCTGCGCGCCCATGCTGCGACGTGCGCCATCTGCTCGGATGTAGCCGCCGTTGCCGCAGCCATCGGCGAGGCGGGCGACGAAATGCGCGCGTCCGTGGCCGTGCCCGATTCCGGCGGCGTCTGGTGGCGCGCCCGTCTTCGCGCGCGGCGGGAAGCCGCCCAGGCCGCCGGCCGTCCCATCACGGCAGCTCAGGTGATCGCGCTCGCGTGCGCGGCCGGGCTGCTCGGCGCATGTTTCGGCGCCACATCGAGTCTGTTTCAGTCGTTCATCGGCCGGATCGCATCGAGCATGGCAGCCTTCGATTGGAAAGCGCTTGTCACGTTCGCGGTGGGGTTGCTGGCAGCGCACGGCGCGCTGGCCGCCGGAATCGCCGCCGTGTTATTGCTGGCGCCCGCCGCCGCCTACCTCATCGCAAAGGAGTAGCCACACCCTTACTTCGCTTCCGATTCCTTCAACTTCTCCTCAAACGTCCCATACGGCATCGCGCCGACGATCACCTCGCCATCCACTCCGTCCGGCGTGCTCTTCCCCACCACGAAGGCCGGAGTGCCGTCGGCCCCGATCTTCAAGGCTTCCATGACGTCGGTCTGGACGGAGTTCTTATCCTTTTCGCTTTCCACACACGCGCGAAACGTCTGCACGTTCAACTTCAGGCTGCCGGCGTCCGCCACCAGGTTTTCCAGGTCGAGCTTTTCCGGGTTGGCCGCCATCAGGTCGCGCATCGGCCAATACTTTCCCTGTGCGGCGGCGCACCGTCCGGCCTCGGCTGCGCGCATGGCGTTCGGATGAAAATCGAGCGGCATGTCGCGGCTGTAGAATCGCATTTTGCCCGTATCGATATAGTTCTTCTTCAACTCAGCGAAGGTAGTTGCGTAAAACTGCCGGCAGAACGGGCACTGAAAATCCGTAAACTCCACCATGGTTAGAGGCGCGTCTTTGCTGCCTATCATCGGAGCGGTCTGCAAATTGAGCTTGGCGCGCTTGGGCCCGTCCTGTTTTGGCTCCGCGGCCTTGCCCTGCTGCTGCTCCAGCAACTGACGGATCTGCCGCAATTCGTCCAGAATCTGTTCCGCCTGCGCACGCGTGATCCCCTCGTCCTTGGGATCTTTTCCAGCCAGCGTCAGCGCCAGCGCCAGGAACATTGCGTATCGAACAACCTTCATAATCCCCCTTCAATGGGCATCGCCAGCGGCTCTTCCGTCATGAAGTCGAGCGAAGCCATCTCCCCGATCGCCTCCCGCACGGACTGCTCCCACGTCGGCTCCACGGTCATCACAAACGGCAGGTCGTGCGGGTTCTCGCCCGGTTCCTGCAACACCGCCTCCAGCGAAATGTTCTTGGCCGCCAAAATACCCGCCAGCTTGGCGATGATGCCCGGCCGGTCGTCCACTCGGAAACGCAGGTAATACGAGGCCTTCTTCCGCGTGATGGAAAGCGGCTTGTTGTCGCCCAACCGCTCATGCGCGAACGGCGAAACGCGCTCGGGGCTGCCGCTGCGGATCTCACGCGCCACCCGCATCAGGTCACTCACTACGGCCACCCCGGTGGGCAGCGAGCCGGCGCCCCAGCCGTAGTAGAACGTGTCCTCGCCATACTTGCCTTTAACCCACACCGCGTTATACGGGCCTTGCACTCCCGCCAGGATGGTAGAAACAGGAATCAACGCCGGCCTCACCGAGAGGATGATGCCCTCCGGCGTCCGCCGCGCCCCGCAGAGCAGCCGCACGGTGTGCTTCAACTGCCGCGCGTAGCGGAAGTCCACCGGCGTGATGCGGCGTATGCCCTCCATGAAAATGTCCGAAGGCGTGATCTTCTCGCCGAACGCCAGCGCCGCCAGCAGCACCAGTTTGGACCGCGCATCGAAGCCGTCGATATCGTAGCTCGGGTCTGCCTCCGCGTACCCCAGTCGCTGCGCCTCCTGAAGCACCGTCGCCAGATCTACCCCGCGTTTTTCCATCTCCGTGAGGATGTAGTTGCAGGTGCCGTTGAGAATCCCGAAAAACGCCACGATGCGGTCGCCCGAAATGCCCTCCCGCAGCACCGCGTGGATAGGAATGCCGCCGCACACGCTGGCTTCCATCGCCAGGTTGATGCCCGCGTGAATGGCGCGCTCCCAAATCTCCGGCCCGCTCGCCGCCATCAATTCCTTGTTGGCCGTCACCATGGACTTGTGGTTGCGAATCGCTTCGTCGAAGATCTCCGCCGCCACGGTGGTCCCGCCCACAACCTCGACCACAATCTGCACGTCCGGATGCGTCACCACTTCCCGCCAATTCGTGGTCTTCATGACGTTGCCCAACGCCGCCGGCAAGGTCCGCTCGTGGACATCCAGGCTGCAAGCCGCCACCAGCTTCAGTCGAAACCCAAGCTTGAGCGCGATCTGATCGGCGTTTTCGGCCAGTATCGTAATCGTTCCCGTACCCACGTTGCCCAGGCCGATAATGCCAATATTTACTTCGTCCATATCTAAGCCATGATATCAGCCGGTAGGGCGGGCCTCCTGGGCTGCCTTCTTGTGTTTGTTTTGTGCTTATTCTCTTCTGCCTGCCTTCTTCGACATAATCGTCCCCTCGCCGCCCCGAAACGAGCCATATCGCGACCCCATCGCGTGCCGTGGTCGGCTCCGACCTCGATGCGGCCGGCGCAGCCCCCGAATACGACCCCAGCTATTCCAGCGTGCAGGGCCCTTTCACGTCAGCCTTCAACCAGTACGTGCGCAGCGAGTTGAAGTTCGATGACGATATCCCGTACGAAATCCTCACCGGCCGCGTGAACCCGTGGAACTATCGGGAATTCCAAAACCGTTACGTCAACGTGGCGGAGACCCTGCGTTCGGCCATGACGCAGAACCCCTCTCTCAAAGTCTTCGTGGCCTGCGGCTACTACGATCTGGCGACGCCCTTCTTCTCGGCCGAGTACACCCTGAACCACATGCTGCTCGACCCCACCTTGCGCAGTCACCTCTCATTCGGGTATTACGAAGCCGGCCACATGATCTACACGCACTTGCAGTCGCTAGAGAAAGCCAAGCAGGACATCACCAAATTCATGACCGCCAGCTATTAATTGTCGGGCACACGCCCTCGTCTGCGCGCGACGCCCTGGTCGCGCTCTTCAGTGCTCACGCCGGACACCACCGTGAGGTGGCAAGCTCGCGTCCATTCGACTATCCTAATCGCTTGGGAGGATTGGACCATGAACCAGCCGAATCGGCGTGCGCTGCTCAGAAATGCGCTTCTCGGAGCCGGCGTCCTGGCGGAAACCCAGCAGCCCGCAGGCGCGCAGCGCTCCACCGCCGCGCCGCCGCAGACTGCGGTGAAAGCCGAAGACTGTAATTGCACGCGGGCGGCGGATGGGTCGCCACTCGATACCGGGACCAGCGAGTTGCGCCCGGCCATCGAACGCTACTCGGTGGATCTGCGGGATCTGAACCGCGTCTACGCGCTGCCGGGTTCGCCCATCCGGCAGGCGAAATTGGAGGAATTCTACAAGGAGCAATTGCGCCTGTTGGACGGCATCCGCTTCGACTCGTTGAGCCAGCCCGGCAAAGTGGATTACCTGCTCCTGCGCGAGCGTTTGCTGCACGAACAGCGGCAACTGGAGCGCGACGCGGCGGCGGATGCCGAAGTCCAGGCCCTGATTCCTTTCCAGCAAACGATCGTCGGCTTTGAGGAAGCGCGCAGAAGGATGGAGACTCTGGATGCGCAGAAGGCGGCCGTGGCGCTGGCCAAAATGACCGCGGATATCGCGGCTGCGCGTGCCGCCAATCCGAAAGCGTCCCCAGCGGCCCTGAACCGCGCGGCCATTCGCCTTATCCAGCTTCGCGCCAGTTTGACCGTCTGGTATAACTACTACCAGCTTTACGACCCCAAATTCAGTTGGTGGGTGGATGGCGAATACAAGAAAGCCGACGACGCCGTGGCTGCCCACGCGCAGTTCCTGCACGCGGCGTCGGGAATGCCCGGCGAGTTGGATGCCGGTGGCGGAGCGGGCGGGCGCGGCGGCGGACGCGGCGCGGGCGGCGATTCCGGTACCGGCGGCGGGCGCGGAGCGGGCGGAGGCGGCGTGACCGGCGGTGGACGCGGCGCGGGCAGCGGCGCGCCGCGGACCACGGCGCCCATGGGAAGCGAGGAGGAGATCTCGGGCGTGGGGCCGGCCGGCAACGATGCGCTGGTCGAGGCGCTGCGTGCGGCCATGATCGCCTACACCCCGGAAGAACTGATCGCGTTGGCCAACAAGGAATTCGCCTGGTGCGACAAGGAAATGCTGCGCGCTTCGGGCGAAATGGGCTTCGGCGCCGACTGGAAGAAGGCCCTTGAGGCGGTCAAGAACAAGACCGTTGAGCCGGGCCAGATGATTTATCTGGTGCGCGATCTTGCCCGGGAATCCATCGACTTCATCGAGAAACACGACCTGGTCACCATTCCCGCGCTCGTCAAAGAAGATTATTGGGAAGAAGCCATCACTCCGCAGGGTCAGCTCGTGAACCCCTTCTTCCTGGGAGGAGCGACCATTCAGGTGGCGTCTCCGGCCAGCAGCATGACCACCGCGGAGAAGCTCGAAAGCATGCGCGGCAATAACATGTTCTTCGCGCGCGCCACCGTATTTCATGAGCTCGTCCCCGGCCACCACATGCAGTCGTACATGACGCAGCGCTACCGCGCCTATCGCAGCATTTTCTCTACGCCGTTCTGGACCGAAGGAGGCGCGTTTTACTGGGAGATGCTGATGTGGGACCTGGGATTCACCCACACGCCCGAGCAGCGCGTGGGCGCCTTGTTCTGGCGCATGCACCGCTGCGCGCGCATCATCTTCTCGCTGAGTTTCCACCTGAAGAAAATGACTGCCACGGAATGCGTGGCCTTCCTGATCGACCGCGTGGGCTTCGAACGCGCCAACGCGGAGGGCGAAGTCCGGCGGTCGTTCAACGGCTCCTACGAGCCCATCTACCAGTGCGCCTATATGTTGGGCGCGCTTCAGCTTTACGCCCTTCACAAGGAGCTGGTGGGTTCCGGCAAAATGACCAACCGGGCCTTTCACGATGGCATCTACCAGGAGTGCAACATGCCGATTGAAATGCTGCGGCTGGCGCTGAACGGACAAAAGGTGACCAGGGATTACCAGCCAAGCTGGAAGTTCTACGGCGCGTGATCCCGGCCGTCCCGCACAATAATAAAGCAGTGCGCATTCTGCTCGTCGAAGACGAATCCCGCGTCGCCGCCTTCATCGCCAAGGGGCTGCGCGAACAGTCTTACGCGGTCGATCTCGCGCGCGATGGCGAACAGGCTGTTTACCTGGGCGCGGTCAACGAATACGACCTGGTGATCCTCGATGTCATGCTGCCGGTGAAGGATGGCCACGCCGTGTGCCGCGAATTGCGCGCGGCCGGATTCCGCGCGCCCATCCTGATGCTCACCGCGCGCGACGCAGTGGACGACCGCGTGGCGGGCCTCGATTCCGGGGCCGACGACTACCTCATCAAGCCCTTCGATTTCAAGGAGCTGCTGGCCCGCATGAGGGCCCTCTTGCGGCGCCCCAGCGAGGTCCGGCCGGCGTCCATTCGCGTGGACGACCTCACGCTCGATACCGCCAGCCATGCCGTCGCGCGCGGCGGAAAACCCATCCCCCTCACCGCCAAGGAATACGCCCTGCTGGAGTTTCTGGTCCTCAACCAGGGGTGCGTGGTGGGGCGTGAACGGATCGCACAGCATGTCTGGAACGAGAGCTTCGACCCCCTCTCGAACGTCATCGACGTGTACATCAGGCGGCTCCGCGCCAAGCTCGACGTGGGCGCGGGCCGGGGGCTGATTCACACGCGGCGCGGCGAAGGGTACATCCTCAGCGCTGAGCCGGAGCCGGGCGATGAGTAACAGCCTGCGCCTGCGGCTCACGGCATGGTATCTCGCGCTTTTCTCACTGCTGTTCGTCTTATTCAGCATCTTCCTTTACGGCGAGCTGTCGAGCGCCCTGCGCGACCGCCTGGACGAATCCTTGCGCTCGGAAATCGAAACCGCGGCCGGCATGTTCGCCGATGAACTGGAGGAGGCCAAGGGCGACGTGCCCACGGCAGCCGCCGAAACGGCCTCCGGTATGCGCGTGCGCGAAACGCTGGTAGCGGTGGTTGCGGATGGAGTTCTGCTCGCGGTCAGTGACCCGTCGCGGCTGCGCGAGAACGGTTCCATCGCCGGGCTGGTTGCCCACCCGCCGGACGCCGGTCAGGTGGAGGAGTTGCCGCAATACGGTCCGTCGGGCGCGCGCGCCATCGTGCGCAAGATTCCGCTTACGGCCGGCGGTCGCGAAGTCCTCGTGATCGCGCTGGCGCCGCTCGACCCCATCATGGCCGAATTGCGGGTGGTGCGCCGGGTGATCTTCATCGCGCTGCCGCTGCTGTTGGGGATCGCGGGCCTCGGCGGCTACTGGCTGACTACCCGCGGCCTCGCGCCCCTCGGCTGGATGGCCAGCCAGGCGCGCGAGATCGGCGGCGCCAGCCTGCACCGCCGTCTCGAAATCGGCGCCGCCGCCAGCGAGCTTACCGTGCTTTCCGCTTCCTTCAACGAGCTATTGGCCCGCCTCGACCAGTCTTTCGAAACCATGCGCCGCTTCGTGGCCGACGCCTCGCACGAGCTTCGCACGCCGCTTTCGGTAATTCGCGGCGAAGCCGACGTGGCTCTGGCGCGGGACCGCAGCGCCGGCTCCTACCGGGAATCGCTGGCCATCGTCCTGGACGAATCTCGCCGCCTCTCCCGTCTGGTGGACGACTTGCTGCACCTGGCGCGCGCCGATAGCGGCCATGCCAGGTTGCAACTGCAGGATTTTTATCTCAATGATTTGCTGGCCGAGTGCTGCCGCTCCGCCCAGGCCATGGCAGCCGCCCGCAATATCGGACTGGAGTGCCGCTGTCCGGGCGATGCTCCGTTCCGCGGCGACGAGGAACTGCTCCGGCGCCTGGTCATGAACCTGCTCGATAACGCCATCCGCTACACCCCGCCCGGCGGAAAAATCGTCGCAACGCTCAACGTAGAGCCTTCGGAGGTGCGAATCGGAATCTCCGATACCGGGCCGGGCATCCCTCCGGATGCCGCGCCTCACATCTTCGAGCGCTTCTACCGCGCCGATGAGGCGCGCTCCCGCCAGGACGGCGGCTTCGGCCTCGGCTTGTCGATTGTGAAGTGGGTAGCCGAGGCGCACCATGGCGCCGTGGAATTTGCCAGCCAACCCGGCGCCGGCAGCGCTTTCACAGTAACCCTGCCCCGTTGATTCATCGTCCATTCATTTCCCGCATTCTATACTGGTCTTTCCAAATGTCTACGACTTTGCCCATATTGGGGCTCGGCTTGGCCCTATGCCAAGGCGTTGCGTTTGCGCAGAACCCGCCGCCCGCGCCCCCCAACGCCCCTCTGCGCCTCACTCTGGACGATGCCCTGGCGCGCGCGCGCGCCAATAGCCCTGAGTTCCTTCGCGCGAACATCGACGCGCTGCTGGCGCGCGAGGACACGGTGCAGGCGAAAGCTTCGCTATTGCCCAGCGCCGGCTACTTCAACCAATTCATCTATACCCAGCCCAACGGCGCACCCAGCGGCGTGTTCGTCTCCAACGACGGCACACATGTGTACAACAATCAGGCCCAGGCCCATGCCGATATTTACGTTCCCGAGAAGATGGCCGGTTACCACAAGGCCCAGGTAGCCGAAGCGTTGGCGCACGCCAAACAGGACATCGCCGCCCGCGGACTGGTGGCCACCGTGGTGTCGGATTTCTATGGGATGGCTTCCGCCGCCCGCAAGGTCGACAATTCCCAGCAGAGCCTGCGTGAGACGCAGCAGTTCCTCGATATCACCCAGAAGCAGGAAAAGGGCGGCGAAGTGGCGCACGCCGACGTGCTAAAGGCCCAGATTCAGGTGGAGCAGCGCCAGCGCGAAACCCAGGAGGCGCAACTCGCGTTGGACAAGGCCCGGCTCGAATTCTCCATTCTTCTCTTTCCGGATTTCCGCCAGGATTTCACCGTCGAAGACGACTTGGATACCGCCCGCCCGCTGCCCGCCTTCGCCGAGATTCAGGTCATGGCCGCGAGCAATAACCCCGATATCCGCGCGGCCCAGGCCACTCTGGAAATGCAGAACTGGGACCTCAAAGCCGCCCGCGCCGCCATGCTGCCGTCGGTCTCCGTCGACTACTTCTTCGGTCTTAACGCCAACCAATACGCGCTCCACACACCCGAAGGCTATCGAAACTACGGCTCCTCGGCGCAGGCGCAGTTGAGCATCCCCCTGTGGACCAGCGGGGCGGCGCGCAGCCGGATCAGACAGGCGGAATTGAGCATCCAGCAGGCCAAAACGGATCTCAGCTTCACTCAGCGCCAGCTTCTTTCGGACCTGAATTCCTTCTACCGCGAAGCCGATACCGCCAGCTTCCAGATCGCGTCCCTGCACCGTTCCATGGAACTTTCAAGCGACAGCCTGAAGCTGACCCTCGAACAATACCAGGCCGGCGAGTGCACGGCGCTTGAGGTGGTGGACGCGCAATCCACCCTAGCCGACGCGCGCAACGACTATGACGACGGCCTGGTGCGGTCCCGCGTGGCGCTGGCGAATCTTCAAACACTCACGGGGGCGTTTTAACCAATGCAAATTATGGTACGGAATCATGTGGGGCAGACCCCCCGGGGGGGCCCGCTGGGCCCGCGGGTCCTCCTGCACCCGCTCTTGGGCAAGGAGGGCTTCCTCCGCGCCTCCGCGTCTCCGCGTCGATGTTCGTTGTTTCTTTTCCTGGTCGCCGCCGCCCTCCTGACTTCGGCCTGCGCCAAGAAGGAAGAAGCGGAGACCGAGCAGCCCGCTCCGGTCCAGGTGACCGCTGTAACGCAGGCCACCATCCACAATGTGGTCGGCGGCGATGGCATACTTTATCCCTACGACCAGGCCAGCGTAATGCCCAAGATCTCCGCGCCGGTCGAGAAGTTTTATGTGAACCGCGGCGACCACGTGAAGAAGGGCCAGCTTCTGGCCGAGCTGGAAAATCGCGATCTCACCGCCCAGGTCGCCGAGAGCAAGGGGGCATTGGAGCAGGCCGAATCCAACCTCCGCACTACCACCGGCGCCGCCATTCCGGAATCCGTGGTCAAGGCGCAGACCGACGTGGACGCCGACAAGGAGGTCGTGGACGCCGCCAAACAGGTGCTCGATGCGCGCCAGCAGTTATACAAGGATGGCGCCCTGGCGCGGCGGCAGGTGCAGGAAGCCCAGGTCGATTACGCGCAAGCCAACAGCCAGTACCTGTCGGCCCAGGAGCATCTGAGGGCCCTGCAGGCCGTCGCTAAGGAAGAACAGCTCAAAACCGCCGCCGCGCAGGTCAGCGCCGCCTCCGCCCACCAGCAGAATTTGGATGTGCAACTCAGCTATTCGAAGATGTATAGCCCCATCGACGGCGTGATTGCGGACCGCCCGCTGTGGACCGGAGAAATGGCCAGCCCCACCACGCCGTTCCTCACGGTGATGGACGTCAGCCGTGTGGTCGCCCGCGTGAACATTGCGCAGGCGTTGGCAACGCCGGTCAAGGTCGGCCAGCCCGCTAACATAACCCTGACCGATACCGGCGAGAAACTCGAAGGCAAAGTCACCGTCGTGAGCCCCGCCACCGATCCCAGCAGCACCACGGTCCAGGTTTGGGTCCAGGCAACCAATCCCGGCGAGCGCCTCAAGCCCGGCGCCAGCGTTCACGTCGGAGTGGTCACCGGCGAAGCGGCCAACGCGATGGTCGTGCCGGTGGCCGCGATTCTTCCTGGTGAGGAGGGCGGCACGGCGGTTGTGGTGGTCTCTTCGGATTCCATCGCGCATCTCCGCAAGGTGGATGTCGGAATCCGCGAGGGCGATAAAGTGCAGCTACTCAACGGCGTCAAGCCGGGCGAGTCCGTCGTAATCGTCGGCGGCCTGGGCGTGGAAGATAAAGCTAAGGTAAAGGTTCTCACCGCTCCCGAGGAGAGCGACGACGAGCAATGAGCGACCCTGCGACCCCTCCGCCCGCCGGGGCCGAAGAGCGCCACTGGACGTCAAGCTTTGGCAAGCCGATCATTTTCGTCATTCTGACCCTGGTAGTGGTCGGCATCTATATGGCGGCCGGCATTCCCTCGGCTGTCTTCCCGGAAACCAATTTCCCGCGCATTGTCCTTGGCGTCGAGAACGGCGTCATGCCCATCAATCAGATGCTGGTCACCGTCACCCGGCCCATTGAGGAAGCCGTCAATACGGTGCAGGGCCTGGACCGCGTCTATTCCATAACCAGCCGCGGCGACGCCGAAATCAACCTGTTCTTCGACTGGAACGTGGACATGAATCTCACGCTGCAGTTGGTCAATGCCGCGTTGGCGCGCGTCCAGACCACGCTGCCGTCCACGGTTGAGATCCGCGCCAACCGCATGACTTTCGCGGCGTTTCCGATCATGGGCTACAGCCTTACATCGGACACCGTGCCGCAGACCCAGTTATGGGAATACGCCAACTACGTGATGAAGCCCCGGCTGAATCGCGCCAAGGGCGTGTCCACCGTGGTCGTACAGGGTGACCAGATTCCCGAGTTTCAGGTGCAGCCCGATCCGGCCAAGCTGGTGCGGGCCGCCATCACGGTTCCCGATATTCTCGATGCCATCGGCCGCAGCAACCTGATCGATTCCCCCGGCCTGATCGAAGCGAATCACGAACTCATCCTCAGCCTCGTGACCGGACAGGTGAAAACGCCCGCGGAGATCTCCGATATCGTCGTCAAGACCACCGCCGCCGGCGCGCCCATACGCATCGGCGATATTGCAGTGGTAGGACCGTCCATCGAGCCCGTCTATACCATCGTCACCGCCAACCGCAAGCCCGCGGTCCTGCTCAACATTAACCGCCAGCCGGACAGCAACACCGTAGATGTGGCCAATGCCGTTCACACCGAGATCGAGCGCTTGCGCCAGGGCCTGCCGCGCGGCGTGGACCTGCGTTCCTTCTACGATCAGTCGGATATCATCACCGATTCGGTCAACAGCGTCCGCGACGCGGTCCTCATTGGGCTGGTGCTCGCATCGCTCATCATGGTGATATTCCTGCGCGACTGGGGAACATCGCTGGTGGCTGGCTTAGTCATTCCCGCCACCATCGCCGTTACCTTCATTGCGCTGAAACTACTGCACGAGAATTTCGACCTGATGACCCTGGGCGGTCTGGCGGCCGCCGTTGGCCTGGTGATCGACAACGCCATCGTGGTGGTGGAGAATATTGTCACGCACCGCGATTCGGGGCAGTCCCGCGCCCAGGCGATCCGCAGCGCCATATACGAGATCCGCGTGCCGCTGGTTGGATCCACCATCACCCCCATCGTGGTCTTTATCCCGCTGGTCGCCATCGCCGGAGTGACCGGCGTGTTCTTCCGCGCGCTGGCGTTCACCGTGGGCGCGGCGCTGTTGACCTCGCTGGTGCTGGCGCTCACCTGGACTCCCACGCTCAGCCACTACTTCCTCCGCCGGCAGCGCACCAGCGGGCCTGTGGAAGGCAGCCTGCCGCGATGGCTCATGCGCCCTTATGAGCGGGTTCTGCGCGGCGCCCTCAAGCACCCTTTGTTGCTGGGACTCGCCTGCCTGGCCGTGGTAGCCGGTTCTTACCTCTGCTACATCAGAATTGGATCGGACCTGCTGCCGACGCTCGATGAAGGCGGCTTCATCGTGGACTACATCACCCCCGCCGGAGCGTCGCTGGTGGAAACCAATCGCATGATTTCCGACGTCGAGCGCATTCTGGCTCACGTACCCGAAGTGGAAACCACCTCGCGCCGCACGGGCCTGGAACTGGGCTTGGCGGCGGTGACGGAGGCCAACCGCGGCGACATTTCCGTGCGTCTGAAACGCGACCGAAAGCGCACCACCGAAGAAGTCATGGATGACGTGCGCGCGCAAGTCACGAAGGCCGAACCAATCGTGGATATCGAACTGGTGCAGAAACTCGAGGACGAAATCGGCGACCTTTCCAACGAACCCGAGCCGATCGCCATCAAGCTCTTCTGCGAAGACCCCGACGTGTTGCGCGACTGGGCCGCCCGCGTAGGCGACGGCATCCGCAAGATTCCAGGCGTCGTGGACGTGCTGGACGGCATCGAGAACACCATCAGCGGGCCGGCCAGCCTTTTCCAGGTGGATCCCGTCGCCAGCGCCCGCGCCGGTTTCACGCCGGAGGAAATCCAGAAGGACGCCAGCGCCATCCTTCAGGGCGAACCGGCGGACACCCCTGTGGTAATCAATGACCGCGTCTACACCATCCGCGTGCGTTTTCCCCCGCGCACCCGCGCCACCATGGAAGACATTCGCAACACCCTGCTGATCAGCGGCGCGGGCAAGACCGCAACCATCGGGAGCCTCGCCAGCCTTACAGACCTCCCCGGCCAGACCGAGATCCGGCGCGACAACCTCCAACGTCTGGTCACCGTTACCGGCCGCCTCGAGAAGGTGAACCTGGGAGCGGGAATCGCGGCGGTGAAGGAGACCCTGGCCGGCTTGAACATGCCGCCATCCATCCGCGTGGAATTCGGCGGCGGATATCAGGAGCAACAGCGGTCTTTCAAGGATCTGGCTTTCGTCCTGACCCTGGCGATCGTCCTGGTATTCATGGTGTTGCTGTTCGAGTTCGCCAACTTCGCCGCGCCTATCGCGGTGCTCTGCTCCGCGCTGCTTTCCACGTGCGGCGTCTTTGCCGGCTTGCTGCTCACCGGCAACACCTTCAACCTGTCCTCTTTCATGGGCCTGATCATGGTGATCGGCATTGTGGCCAAGAACGGCATCCTGCTGCTCGACGCCGATCAGAAGTACCGCGCGGAGGGATATCCGCCCGAAGAGGCCATGATTCGCGCGGGCGAACGGCGCCTGCGCCCCATCGTGATGACCGCGCTGGCCACCGTGGCCGGCATGATCCCGCTGGCGCTCGCCTGGGGCGCCGGCTCGCAAATGCTGCAACCTTTAGCCATTGCGGTGATCGGAGGAATCCTCGCTTCGATGGTTCTCTCGCTGGTGGTAACGCCGGCGGTTCGCTATTACTTGGGTGGCCGGCAAGGCTAACGAAAAAGGAGTGACGGAATGAAGAAGATTCTGACGGTGGTTGTCCTGGCCGCCGCGGCTTTCGCCGCGACCGGCTACAAGGTTCTCAACAAGATCAAGATCGGCGGCGCGGGCAGTTGGGATTATTGCACCATGGATAGCGCCGCCGGGAGGCTTTATGTCTCGCACGGCGCGAGCGTCGAAGTGGTGGACGTGAACGCCGGCAAAGTCGTGGGGACCATTCCGGATCTGCACGGCGTTCACGGCATCGCCATCGCGGCGGACCTTGGCAAGGGGTTCATCAGCAACGGCCAGTCCAACAGCGTGACCGTCTTCGACCTGAAGACGCTGGCCAAATCGGGCGAGCCGGCGACCGGCCAGAACCCGGACGCGATTTGCTATGAGCCGAAAACCCATCGCGTCTTCACCTTCAACGGCCGCTCCAATGACTCGAGCGTGATCGACGCCAAGACCGGGCAAGTGGTGGCGACCCTGCCGCTGAACGGCAAGCCGGAATTCTGCGCGGCCGACGGCGCGGGCAAAATGTACAACAACCTCGAAGACAAGAGCGAAGTGATCGAAATCGACGCGGCCAAGCCGGAAGTGACCCGCCGCACTTCCATCCTGCCGTGCGAAGGCCCATCGGGACTTGCGATTGACCAGAAGGGCAAGAAGCTCTTCTCAGTGTGCGATGGGACCATGGCGGTGACCGACATCGCGACCTTTAAGGTGATCGCGACGCCGAAGATCGGCCAGGGCCCCGATGCCGCGGCCTTCGATCCGGACCTGGGTCTTGCCTTCAGCTCCAACGGCCAGGATGCGAACCTGAGCATCGTAGGGCTGGTCAACGGTAAGTACGACACCGTGGACACAGTCGCCACGGAACGCGGCGCGCGCACCATGACGGTGGACCCGAAAACCCACCGGGTTTACCTGTTGGCCGCGGAGTACCCGGCGCCCGCCGCCGGCGCGACGCCCGGCCGCGGCAGAGTCCCCGCTCTGCCCGACAGTTTCCACGTGCTGGTGGTTGGTAAGTAGGGCGGGCCGGTCCGCCCCACTTACTGCAGCTGCGGTCTTGCGGATTGCGCCTCGCGCTCCAGCGTCTTCCGCGCTTCGTCCGGTAGCAGGCGCCAGTTATTGTCGGGTTCGGCGGGCAGCTTCTTTTTGTCCGTGTAGTAGTGGACGATCATGTCCCGGATCTCTTCCTGCCCCCGCCAGATAATCTTGGCCCCGGCGAACATGGAGTACCCGGCGCTGCCGGCTGCGCGGTAGTTATTGATGGCGATGCGCAGCTTCTGGCCGGGCGCGAGCGGCGCCCCGTGCCAGCGCAGGTTGCGTATCCGGTCGCCCTCGGGCCGGGCCAGGTCGATCTCGTAATCGACGCCCTCCGCCATGTCGAAGTTAAACCCCGCCACGCTCCGGTCGGTCAGCGGCAATTGGGAACACCGCGCGCCTTCGCAGGACAGGTAGTAGCGGGCCGCGTTCTCCAGCGCGTCCTTCACCATTTTGCCGTCTCCCTCCACCATATACAGGTCGTTCTCGTAAGGATAGAGCGCGGCGATCTGCCGCACCGTCACCTGGCCTTGCGGCACGCGAACCGCCGGGTTGAAAAGAGCGGTGAAAGAAACGTCGGCGTGGGAGTAGGCCAGTTGCACCTCCTGCACGGCGTCCACGATGGCGGTATCTTCGATGCGTCCCAGCGCAGCGCTCAGCGGGGCTGTTGAGGCGGCCACCGGGGTATCGAGGTAGCGCTCCGCAAGCTCTTCGTAGGGCTTCCCGATGGCCAGGATGTCTGGCGCCGCCTCCGTAGCGGCGGTGACAGGGATAAGGCGGCTGGTCTTCTTGGCCACGGTCCAGCCGCCCCCTGCCTTCGGTTCCATCGTGAAATCCAGACGGGCCAGCGAGATGGCCCAATTCTTCGGCTGCACCAGCAGGACGCTGCCGACCAAGGCCCCCGCCAGTTGGTTGTGCGAATGGCCGAAGACGATGGCGTCCACATCGGGGACGCCAACCGCCATTGCGTAAGCCGCGTTCTCATTGGGGCCTTCCGGCGCGCCAGTGTCGAGGTTGCGACCCAGGCCGGTGTGCGCGGCTACGACGATCAGGTCGGGATGCTGGCTGGCGCGGAGATCCGCCACGGCCTTTTTCAGAGCGTCCACGGGCGCTGAAAAACGGTACGAGCCGATGTTCTCGGGCTTCTCCCAGGTAGGAACGGCGGGCGTGGTAATCCCGATGACGGCCACCTTCACGCCTCCCACGGTCTTTACGATGTAGGCATCGAACGGGCGCTCTTTCCCGCCGGCCGCGACCGAGGTGTTGGCTGAGAGCCACGGAAAATGGGCATCCGAACGCGCCCGGTTCAGGTTCGTCAACCCGAAGTTGAACTCGTGGTTGCCCACGGCCATGGCGTCGTAGCCCAGGAGGTTCATGGCGAGCATCATGGGATCGTGTTCGAGCGGCGCAGCGGGCTTCAATCCGAGCGGCCCCGAGCCGGTCCGGACAAGCTCCTGATAGGAGGACTCAAGCGGCGTGCCCTGAATGGTATCGCCGCAATCGATCAGCAGATGGTTTGGGTTCCCGGCTTCTTCGGCGCGGATCAGCGTGGCAACCTTCGCCAGTCCGCGCGCGGCGGGTTGCCCCGTCACGTAATCGACGGGAAAGAGATTACCGTGCATGTCCGTGGTGGCCAGCACGGTAATGGTCGTCTGCTGGGACCAGGCGATCCCAGCGACAAGGAGCAGTAACTGGAGCCTAAGCCTCATGGGCGGCCTGGGTCGGGCATGCCCGACCTACGGCACGATGGTCGCGGACTTGATGCTATCCAGCTTGGGGAAGTTCTTGTCGAGATAGGCCTTGCCCTGAGTCTGGATTAGACCCTGATTGGGCGATTCGCCGTAACCGCTGTAGAGCTTGTTCACCACGTCCATCCCTTGGGTCACTTTCGCAAACGGCGCGAAACCCTGCGGGCCAAGACCGCGCGTATTGTCCGCCAGGTTGATGAACAACTGGGTGGTGCGGGTATTCGGTCCGGCGGTCGCGAAAACCAGGGTGCCCGGAGCGTTGTCTTGCGTCACCGGGTCGTCGGTGATGTTCGCCTGTTGCCATACTGCGGCTACCTTGGGGTCGGCCGGAATGCCGAACTGCACGATGAACCCAGGGACATTGCGGAAGAACGAGGCATCGGTGAAGAAGCCGTTCTTGACCAGGTTATAGAACCGGTCCGCGCCCTTAGGGGCCCACGAACGAGTGACTTGGACGACGATATCGCCCTTGGTCGTGGTGAGCTTCACCTTGAAGCTCGCCGGCGCTTGATCTTTCAGGGACGCGGGGTGCATCAACGCCGCGTTGGGGGCTGGAGCCGGAGTTTGGGCAAACATCACGGATCCAAATGCGAGTGCTGTAAGTAAGGCTTTCACAGGCCGATTATATCAGAGCCGCCGCTCCAAATCCTCCAGGTTTATACCGTCGATTTCCACCACCTTCATGCGCCCCGTAGCTCCGGTGACGATGTGCACCCGCGAGCGCGGCACGCCGGCCAGCTCGGCGAAGAAGCGGATGCATTCCTCGTTGGCCTTGCCATCCACCGGAGGAGCGGCAAGGTCCAGCTTCCAGGCGTCGCCGAGGCGGCCGGTGATGGCGCTGCGGCGGGCGCGCGGGTGAACCTTTACCGCGATACGCGCCATTCGACCTCCGCGCGCAGGTTGGCCACGCCGGCGGCGGCGCGGGCGTCCACCACCTCGAAGGCAATGGCGTCGTCCAGCCAGTCGTGGCTGGAGCCGTCGGAATCCTGCGTGGCCACCGTCAGGGTGTACTGTTGCGGGGTCAGCCAGCATTCCAGGCGGAAGTTCACTTCAAGTTCGTCGCCGGCCTGTAGGTCGCCCAGCGACACGCGCTCGGTGCCTGTGTTGGCGCCGTAGACCTCCATGCCGATGCGCGTCCGAATCAGGATGCCCACCATGGGGTTCGACCTTGGCCGGTGAAAACGGGAACGCACGCGCACGGTAATCCGCTCGCCGCCGGCCACGGAGGAGACCGGCTCGCCGCGAGCATTCAGGATGTCGACGCCCAGGATTTCGCTGGTTCCATCGCCATGCCGGAAGCTGGGGCGCAGGCGGCCTTCGTTACGCTCCTTAGCCTCTTCCCTGGCCAGCACCAGCCCGATATAGCGGTTAATCACGTCGTTGGGCGATCCCTCGGCGGCGATGCGGCCACCGATCAGCAGGATTGCGCGGTCGGATAGCTGCTTCACCAGGCCAAGGTCGTGGGAGACGAACAGGACGGTGACTTTGCGCTCGCGCAACTCCTGGAACTTGCGCACGCAACGGTTGGCGAAGACCGCGTCGCCCACGGCCAGAGCCTCATCCACGATGAGGATCTCGGGGTCCACGTGAATGGCGGTGGAGAACGCCAGGCGCACGTACATGCCGCTCGAATATTCCTTGACGGGCCGGGCCATGAAGTCGCCGATCTCGGCGAAGGCTTCGATGGAGGGCATGGCCTTCTCGATTTCCGCGCGGCTCATGCCCATGATTTCGCCGTTCAGGTAGACGTTTTCGCGCCCGCTGAATTCCGGGTTAAACCCGGCGCCGAGCTCCAGGAGGGCGGCGATGCGCCCGCGCGCCACCACCCGCCCGCTGGTGGGAGGCAGAATGCCGCAGACGATTTGCAGCAGCGTGCTCTTGCCGCAGCCGTTCGGCCCGACCACGCCCAGTGTTTCGCCCTTCTCGACGGAGAAGGAGACGTCGCGGAGCGCCCAGAAATCGGCGTGCCGGGATGGCGCGCCGGGCAACAGTTCACGCAGCCGGTCTGCCGGGCGTCCGTACAAACGATACAGCTTGGAAACGTTTTGAACGAAGACCAAATCCGATTCTACAGTGGGGCGGAAATCCGCTGGGCGCGCGGAAAGAAGACGGACCACGGGGTCCGCCCCACAAAGCTCGTCCATGTGACGATGAGCGAGACGGCCAGCAGCGAGCCATCGCGCAGCAGGGTTCGCCAGGAAATGAGTTCTCCGGGACCGAAGCAGCCGCAACTGATCTCCATGTGAAAGGCGTACGCCCGCACCATCAGGCTGAAGAATACCAGCAGGAGCAGCGAGCAGGCAGTGGCGGCAATGCGCAGAAAAAAGCCCGTTATCAGCAACAGCCCAATAAGCAACTCGGCCCAAGGCAACGACCGCGCCAGCGGGTTCACGGCCCACTCCGGCAGCAGTTTATAATCGGCGATGGCCCCCGCGAACAACTGCCAGGGAGTATCCAACTTGACCCAGGCCGCATAGGCGAACACGACGCCGAGCGCGATCCGCAGGATCAATAGGGCGCGCGAGGCCCTATTTGAGAAGATCATCGATCAGTCCTTTCAATAGGTTATAAGCAAGGACGCCACCGGTCGCCGGGTAGCGCTTGGAGCCTTTCTCAACGAAGAGCGTAGGCGTTCCGTTGATGCCGCCCGCCGTGCCGTAGTCAACGTCGGCCTGCACCTCGTCTATTACCGAGGAATCGCCCACCAGGCTCTTCACCTTCTTCTGCTGTTCGGGCGTCAGTACGGAGGAGACGGTTTCCCAGACCTTGCCGCTGGTTTCCCAGGATTCCTGCTCTTGGAACAGAACGTTGGCGACCGCGTCGTACTGGGCGGCGCCGATCCGGGCTGCGGCCGTGGCGTAGTTAGCGGCCTCGCGCGAGTACTTGTGAGCCGGAATATTCAGCGGGAACTCGCGGCTTATGATGCGGACCTTGCCGGAAACCACGTAGTCGCGCATGAGCAAAGGCAGTTCTTCCTGATGAAACCGCTTGCACATGGGGCACCCGTAATCGATGAAAATCTCGATGGTCACGGGGGCGTTGGCGCTTCCCAAGACCTTGTTCTTGTCGGCGGACGGAGACGCGGCAAGGCAGGGGAGCATGGCAGCAAGCAAGGCGGCGATGAGCTTCATATGTATATTGTACGTGCGACAGGCGGCAGGTGGCAGAATCGCGGGCCAGAAATCGGGGGCCGGGGCCAGGGGCCGGGGGGTAGTTTGACGGAACGAACCCAATTTCGGGTAATCGGAGGTTTTGGCGCGATTTTGGCGCAAGGCTCATCCCGATTACAGGGTAGCAGGGCGGCAATGGTGAGCAGGGCTGCCGGTTGGCCGAAGTGCTTGAAAACAAGGGGTGAAGATTCTGGTAAGAATCGGTGATGACGCGCGCTGAAATCGATAGACTGGGTTTATGCAAGCCACCACACTGACGCCGGAACTGTTGCACAGGATGGACGCTTACTGGCGCGCCGCCAACTATTTGTCGGTGGGCCAGATTTATCTTTACGACAACCCGCTGCTGAAGCGGCCCCTGGCGCTCGCGGACGTGAAGCACATGCTGCTGGGCCATTGGGGCACGACGCCCGGGCAGAATTTCATCTACGTCCACTTGAACCGTGTGGTCAAAAAGTACGACCTGGACATGATTTACGTTTCGGGCCCCGGCCATGGCGGTCCGGCCGTGGTGGCCAACACGTACCTGGAGGGCACGTATAGCGAGATCTATCCCAACATCAGCCAGGATGAGGCCGGACTGCGGAAGCTCTTCCTTCAGTTCTCGTTTCCGGGAGGGATTCCGAGCCATGCGTCGCCGGAGTGCCCCGGCTCCATCCACGAGGGCGGCGAACTGGGCTATTCGCTGAGCCATTCGTTCGGTGCGGTGTTCGACAACCCCAACCTGGTGGTGGCTTGCGTGGTGGGCGATGGCGAGGCGGAGACGGGACCGCTGGCCACGGCCTGGCATTCCAACAAATTCCTCAATCCGGCCACGGACGGCGCGGTGCTGCCGATTCTGCATCTTAATGGATACAAGATTTCCAACCCGACCGTGCTGGCGCGCATCACGCATGAGGAACTGGAACAGTTGTTGCGCGGCTATGGATGGACGCCCATTTTCGTGGAGGGTCACGAACCGGAACCGATGCATGAGGCGATGGCCACGGCGCTCGACGAGGCGGTGGAGCGCATCCAACAGATCCAGCGTGACGCGCGGGAAAATGCCAACACCTCGCGCCCGCGCTGGCCGATGATCGTCCTCAATTCACCCAAGGGCTGGACGGGGCCGAAGATGGTGGATGGAGTGCAAGTGGAAGGCACGTTCCGGTCGCATCAGGTGCCGCTTTCCGACCCGGCGACGCATCCCGAGCACCTGAAGCTGCTGGAAGACTGGCTGAAGAGCTACCGGCCGGAGGAACTCTTCGACCGGCATGGCCGGCTGAAGGCGGAACTGGCGGAACTGGCGCCGCGTGGCGAGCGGCGCATGGGCGCGAATCCCCACGCCAATGGCGGCATTCTGCTGCGCGACCTGCGGATGCCGGATTTCCGCGATTACGCGGCGGACGTACCCACGCCGGGGGCGCCGGGAATCGGCGACACGCACGTGCTCGGGCCGTTCCTGCGCGACGTGGAAAAGCTCAACGCCGAGCAGCGGAACTTCCGCGTGTTTGGGCCGGACGAGACGCTCTCCAATGGCCTGGAAGCTCTGTTTGAAGCGACCAACCGCCAATGGGAAGGGGCGACGCTGCCGAACGACGAGTTTCTGGCGCCGAGCGGGCGCGTGATGGAGATGTTGAGCGAACACCAATGCGAGGGCTGGATCGAGGGCTATCTGCTGACGGGCCGGCATGGATTGTTCAACTGCTACGAGGCGTTCATCCACATTGTCGATTCGATGTTCAACCAGCACGCCAAGTGGCTGAAGGTGACCGCGAGCCTGCCCTGGCGGCGGAAGATCGCCTCGCTTAACTACCTGCTGTCGTCACATGTCTGGCGCCAGGATCACAACGGCTTCACGCACCAGGACCCCGGCTTCATCGACAACGTGGTGAACAAGAAGGCCGAGATCGTGCGGGTTTACCTGCCGCCGGACGCGAACTGCCTGCTCTCCGTGATGGACCACTGCCTGCGCAGCCGCCATTACGTGAACGTGGTGGTGGCGGGAAAGCACCCGGCGCCGCAGTGGCTGGCGATGGACGCGGCGCTCACGCACTGCACCGAGGGCATCGGCATCTGGCAATGGGCCAGCAACGACCAGGGCATGGCGCCCGACGTGGTGATGGCCTGCTGCGGCGACGTGCCTACGCTTGAGACGCTGGCGGCCGTCTCGATCCTGCGCGAACATCTCCCCGGCCTGAAAATCCGGGTTGTCAACGTGGTGGACCTGATGAGGCTGCAGCCGCAAACCGAGCACCCGCACGGCTTGAGCGAGAGGGATTTCGACGAGCTGTTCACCATGAATAAGCCGGTGATCTTCGCCTTCCACGCCTATCCCTGGCTGATCCACCGGCTGACGTATCGCCGCGCCAACCACGACAACATCCATGTCCGCGGATACAAGGAAGAAGGCACCATCACCACGCCCTTCGATATGGCGGTGCTCAACGATCTGGACCGCTTCCACCTAGTGATGGACGCCATTGACCGCCTGCCGCAGACGGGCGATCCAGGCATCTACCTGAAGCAGCAGCTCAAGGACAAGCTGATCGAGCACAAGCAATACATCGACAAATACGGCCAGGATTTGCCGGAGGTGCGGGGGTGGAAATGGGGTGCGGAAGGCGCGGGGAAACTGGGATAGGGCGGTAGGCGTTAAGCCGGAGTTTTCCGTGCTGCCGGCCATGCTGATAGTATGCTCAACGGCAGGGAGGGACCTTTGCTTCTCCGGATTGTCCTCATCGCTGGCGCTGCGGTCGCGGCCGTTCTGGTATACGCGGCGATTGGGCCTAATACGCTTCGCATCACGCGCTCGGCCGTGATCAAGGCGTACCCGGAGACTGTGTTTACCCTGATCGACGATTTCCATAATTGGGTTCAGTGGGCTTGCCTGGACCATGGAGGGGACTAATGTCTACATGGCTAAGGTCATGAGTGCATTTGTGAATATGGACCGAGTTATGGGGAAGCACTTCGAGACGGGACTCGACAATATCAGAGCGATTGCGGAAAGATAGAGGCCCCTCCGTCGTGGCCCGGCGGCCCGGATGAGAAATGCCTGAACGCGTAAGGGCGTCTCATGTATAATTGAAAACCCAGGAGGCGCCCATGCAGATCTCGTTTGGCGAGGCCGCGATGAAATCGAGACCTAGCCTCATCCTTCTAGCTGCGATTGCTCTTGGTTCCTGCTCGTCAGGACCTGAAGGACCTTCGGTGATGAAGGTCGACAAGCCGTTCGCCGCCGCGGGAAGCATCGAAATGCAACTGGATGGCGGCGATTACACCATCCGAGCCAGCCCGGATGAGCATATCCGCGTCTCGTTTGCAGGCAATACCGGCAACGCGACCGCCGATTTGGGGACCAATGGCACGCATGCGATTCTGGCAATCAAGGATACGCCGCATAGCAATTTTCGAGCGACCGTGGAGGTCCCGGCGACGGCGGACCTCACCGTCCATCTCAGTGGCGGCAATCTCGATGTCGCCGCAATCGCAGGGAACAAGGATATTGACAGCAAGGCGGGGAACGTCGGAATTGCGATACCAAATTCCAGTGACTACGGCGCCGTGGACGCTGCCGTCGCGGTTGGGAACCTTAACGCCGGACCCTTCGGCGACTCCGGCTCAGGACTTTCCCCGCACCTCAAATGGTCGGGCTCCGGGAAGTACACACTGCGGGCCAGTCTCGGCGCCGGCAACTTGGAACTGAAGCATTAGGGCCGGAGGCCGGCGGGCCCACGAAACCCGTGGGCGCCCCGGTCCGCCCTACTTGGTTTCCTTGGCCAGTTTCACGCGGGCGCTTTCGAGCTTCTTCGAGACCTTGGCCAATTCGTCGGGGTCGTTGTCGTCGGTGGGAAGAGCATTCTGGAAAGCTTTCACCGAAGCCTGCCACTGGGCGATGGCTTCCTTGGTCTTCCCCAGCTTGAAATAGACGTCGCCCAGGTGGTCATGCACCGTCGGATCGGTTCCCAGCCGGTCGAGCGCCTGCACCAGCAATTGTTCGGCCTGGTCGGCCTTGCCCTCGCGGTAGCACACCCAACCCATGCTGTCCAGATAGGCGCCATTCTGCGGGTCTAGATCGAGGGCCTTCTTGATCAGGTCGTGGGCTTCTTCCAGACGAACGTTGCGGTCGGCCAGCATGTATCCCAGGTAGTTCAGAGCGCTGGCGTTCTTGGCGTTCAAGTCGATCGTCTTGCGGAAGGCCGCTTCGGCTTCGTCGTACCTCTTGGTCCGTTCGTACATGGCGCCGCGCATGAAGTAGACGGTTTCCCGCTGATCGTCCGAGGTGCACAGCTTCTCGGCGGCGTCCAAAGACTTCGCCATGTCCGCCCAGCGTTTCCCCTTCTCATAGATTTCGGCGATCTGCAATTGCGCATCGCGGTCCGGCTCGCCCGAAGCATTGGCCTTGATTTCGGCCACCGCCTCGTCCGTCTTGCCCATGCCGCTGAACAGATCGGCGCGCATCAGGTGATCCTTCGGATACTTTTTAATGGCGGCGTCGGATTCGCGCTGGGCGGAGGGGAGATCCTTGGACAGGCGATAGGTTTCGACGATCAGAACTTCCAGGCGCGGGCCTTCATCGTTATCCAAATCCGCGGCCTGCTTGAAAGCGTCAACGGCCTGAGGGTACTGTTCCGCATTCCGGTAGAGCATGCCGAGACGCTCCAGGAGGTTCGCTCGGATGGCGGCCAGAGGTCCCGAGTAGGACTGGCGGGCGCTGCGGTCGAGCAGCGCTTTCAGCCGCGAAATAGCCTCGCCGGACTTGCCCTCTACGTCGAGCAGCGTAACATCCTCCACCGCGACGTCCACGTTGTTCGGATCGAGCGCCTTGGCCTTATCGAGCGACTCGCGAGCCTTCACCAGATCGTGCTTGGCGCGGTAGATCTGGGCGATGTGAAGGAAATTCTGAGGATCGCGCGGATCGTCTTCGGCGAACCCCTGGTAGAGCGGCAGCGCTTCATCGAGCTGATTGGAGCGTAGCAGATCGAAGGCCAGGTCAGACTGGATGTGGTCGTCGTCCGGCGCGAGGGCCGCGGCCCGCCGCAACGCGTCGGCGGCGCTCTTGAAATCGTTGGCGCGCTCGTAGACGTCCGCCAGCGCGGCGAGGGTGCGTTCGTTGGGACTCTTGGCGGTGGCAGTCTTGAGCTTATCGATGGCCCGCGGCAGGTCGCCGTGGTCGGCGTAGAGCATCGCCAGCAGGGTCTGGGCATCCTCGTTGTCGGGGTCGGCTTTGAGCGCGGAGTTGAACGCGTCCTCGGCCTCGGTGGAGTCGTTCGTAACAGTGTAAAGACGTCCCAGCATCACCCAGCTATCGGCGTCCTTCGGGTCGCTCTCGACAATCTTCTTATACTGGCCGACGGCGTCGGTCACCATGGACTGGTTCACTGTGCCGCCTTGGGCGTTCGAAATCGCCCGCGTGTAAATGCGGCCCAGCATACGGCGCGCGTCAAGGTTGTTCGGGTTATCCTTGAGCATGTCCTCGGCCTGGGCGATGGCGTCCTGCACGTGGCCGCTCTCGACATACAGGTCGGTCAATTCGCCGAGGATCAGGGTGGCCGAGGGGTCCAGCTTGAGCGCCTGCCGGTAGTGGTCAATGGCCTTGGAGACATACTCGCTCTGGCTCGCCTGGGCGCCGTCGGAAGCCGCCATCTCCGCGTACAACCGTCCCATGGCAAAGTGGTAGTAGGCGCCGGCCTTATCGGCGCCAGGCGCGCTGGCCGCTCCGCCGGTCTGCGCAAAGGAGGCGCAGGCGAAGGTCAGAACCAGTAAAAACGCTTTGGCTGAACGAATCATGGATTTTGCTTTCTCTCGGCTGTCCCGGTCCCAGTGAGGGTGAAAGACCGCCCTTTTATTGTATAACGAGACCTTAGTGCAACATCTTCAACCGCACGATTCCCCCACTCCCGCCCCTGTAGTCCGAGACGCGGCGGAAGATCCCCTGGTTACGATAGCCGGTCCTACGGGGTCCGGGAAAAGCAGCCTGGCTATCGCGGTGGCCGAAATATTCGGCGGCGAAATCGTGAACTGCGACTCTCTCCAGGTGTACCGTCATTTCAATATCGGGGCCGCGAAACTTCCGGAGGCGTCCCGGCAGGGCATTCCGCACCATCTGATCGACATCTTAGACCCCAATGAGATTTTCACCGCCGGCGAATACGCCCGGCTCGCGCGGGAGGCCATCGCGGCCATTTCGGCGCGCGGGCGGCTTCCAATTGTTGCGGGCGGCACGGGCTTCTACCTGCGGGCGCTGCTCGACGGCCTCTTCGCGGGTCCCTCCCGCGACCAACCTCTGCGAGACCGCCTGGCCGCGCGCGAACTGCGCCGCCGGGGGTCCCTGCACCGCCTCCTTACAAGATTCGATTCGCAAGCCGCCGGTAAGATTCACCCGCATGACGCGCCGAAGGTCACGCGCGCGCTGGAGGTTTGCCTGCTGGCCCGGCGCCCGGTGTCGGAAATGTACCGGGAAGGCCGCGACCGGCTGCGCGGCTACCGCGTTCTCAAACTGGGACTGCTGCCCGGCCGGGAAGCGCTCAACGAGCGCCTGGACGCGCGCTGCCGCGCCATGTTCGAGGGCGGCCTGGAGGATGAAGTGCGCGGAATCCTGGCGATGGGCTTCCCTTCCGTCAAGCCCTTCGAGGCGCTGGGCTACAAGCAGGCGCTGCAATCGATAAACGGCGAACTCAGTCCGCGCGAAGCGTTGTTCTATGCGCAGCGCAACACCCGGCGGTACGCCAAGCGGCAGATCACGTGGCTTCGCAAAGAGAGCGGCATCGAGTGGCTCAGGGGGTACGGCGAAAGTCCGGAGATCCAGGAGGCAGCCATCGAACGGGTGCGCGAATTCCTGGCCGGCGGCGCGAAGAATTCCACGCAACATTTGTGAATCTCATTCGTATTAGTAAGTAACCGTAGTCGAGATCTCGCGTACAAGACTGAAAACATTTCACAGAGGAGTAAAGGGATGAACAGGAGACTCTTGACTTTTGTTATCTTCGCCGGCTTGGCAATAGCCGGCGGCAAGACCTATACGATTTACCTGAACCAGCCCGCCGCGGTGGGCGACGCCGAACTGAAACCAGGTGAGTACCAGGTGCGAGTAGACGGCGATAAGACGGTGATCCGCGTGGGCAAGACCGCGGTGGAGACCCCCGTGAAGGTGGAAACCGCCAGCGCCAAGTATCCCGCCACAAGCGTGCGTCTGGAGGAGCGGGAAGGCAAGCGCCGCATTACCGAGATCCACCTGGGAGGCACGACAACCAGGCTGGTCTTCAGCGAGTAGCAAGGGATAGGGGACGGCCGGACTTTTCGATAGACTCGAAAATGCGTCCGTCCCCTTTTGTTATTGATCCTGCATCATCTTCTGCATCTTCTTCATGCTGGTCTTGAGATCGTCGGTGGCGTCTTCCAGTTGGTGGGTGTCGTAGATCACTCGAGGAGTCAGGAAGACAATCAGCTCGGTGCGGCCTTTGATCACGCTCTTAGTGCTGAAAAGGAAGCCCAGACCCGGTATACGGTCGAGCAGCGGAATGCCGCTGGTGGTGTTGGTGTCACTCTCCTGGATGAAGCCGCCGATGGCGATGGTGTCTCCGTCCTGAACCGTGACCTGAGTGGTGAACGAACGGGTTTGAAAGGAGGGCGAACTGATGCCCCCGGGCGAAGCTCCCGACAGGGGCGAGCTGACATTCTCATCGATCATCATGGTGACCACGCCGCTGCTATTGATGCGCGTCGTGATCGACAGCGTGGTGCCGGTGCTTTGGTTGACGATGGTATTGCTGAACACGTTGGTGCCGCCCGAAGTAACCCCGCCCACCACGGCTTGCGAGCTGAGGGTTGGGACGCTTTCGCCCACATTCATTACCGCCGGGATGCTATCGGTGCAGATGATGCTTGGCGCGGCGATGACGCGGGCGTCGCTGTGCGTTTCCGCCAGGGTCAAGGTATTCAGCATCTCCAGGGCGTGACCCACCAGGAAACCGTCGGTGATGCCCAAACCCGCGGTGGTGGCTCCTCCGACGGCGTTGATCGAGTGCGAACTGGTCCCGTTGTTCTTCTCGAGAGCCGATTGCAGGCCGGCGGAGTAGGAGCTGTTGAGGTCCAGTTCGTAAATCTTGGCGTCGATGAGCACCTGCCGCGGCGGCACGTCAATCTGGCGCAACAGGTTCTGGATCTGCGCCCACTCCTGCGGCGTACTCCGCACGAGGATGGTATTGTCGAACGGATTCGGTATGACGCTGGGGCCCCTGGAATACCCTCCCTGTCCCATGGAGGACAGCCCCATGTAGGCGCCCGTAAGATCGCTATTGGGTCCCGTTGCCTGAACGGGGTTGGCGCTGCCGGCCAGGGTCGTGGTAACGGGAGGGATGGAAACGGGCAGGCCCGCCTGGTAGGAGCTCGACCCGAGGCCGCCAAACTGGTTGCCATAACCCGCGCCGTTGCCGTAACCGCCGCCGTTGCCATAACCCATGCTGTTGCCGTAACCCATGCCGTTGCCGTAACCCCCGCCGTTGCCGTAGCCCATGCCGTTGCCCATGCCGCCGGTATAGCCCGAAGCGCCGCCGGAGATGCCCCCTCCGGCCGCCGCGGCTAATCCCACCATAGCCATGGGATTACCGGTTAGGACCGCCATCACAGCCATGGCGACCGTCGTCGCGCGGCCGTATTTCAAACGGTAATAGTACAGGTCCACGGCGCCGGCCGGCGCCTTGGCGGCGACATCCAACTTGTCGATCCAGGTTTTCACTTCGACGAAAATGCCGGCATTCGTCGCCACGGCGATGACCTCGTTGACGCGATCCACCGGAATGAACTTCACCGCCGAGCTCTTGTCCGAAAGGGCATAGGCCCTGAAAACCGAATCGAGATCCTTCACCAGGTCGGTCGGCCTGCTGTTCGTCACATCGAAGACTTTCACGCGCTGGCCGGCTAGCGTATCGCTATCGAACAGGGCGATCAGGTCCATGGTTCGCTTCATGTTGCGGGCGTTGTCCTCGATCAAAAGCAAGTTGGCGGGGTCGTAGGTGGAGATCTGCGCGCCTTCGCCCTTGAAGGGGTCGAGCAGCTTCTGGAGTTCGGCAGCGTTGGCGTATTTCAGGAAGACCAGGTTGAGGATCATGCGCTCGTCTTCGGGCAGCGTCTTGGGGTCGGCGCCGACGGTCACGTCGAGCGGGAGCGACGAAACCGACTTGACGGGCACAATCCGGTAGAGATCGCCGACCTTCACCATGGCGCAGCCGTTAATGCGCAGAATGGTCTCGAGCAGGGGCATCAAGTCGACGGGCTTGACTTCGCCGTACGTGTAGATGGTGACGGATCCCTTCACGGACGGATCGAGGATGTAGTTTAGCTTCAGCCGCTGTGCCAGGATGCGGATCATTTCCGGGAGTTGTGCGTCGTTGAGCTCGAATGGCGCGATATCGCTGAGGGGCGGCGCAACCGCGGGCTGCGTCTGTGGCGCCGGAGGCGGCTGGGGCTGCGCAACCGGCGGCGTGGCAACTGGCGGCGCGGCAACCGGCGGCGGAGCGACCGCGGGAGGGACCGCGGCTTGCGCCGGAGCGGGAGCGGCTGACGCTGGCGCGGGCGCCGTAACCGGCGGGCTTGGCGCCGCTGGCTGCGGCGCGGTCGATTGGGCCATTAGGGCGGCGGTTCCGGCCGATATGGCGAACATCAGGCAAAACAAGTGGCGCATTTCTAATCCTCAGATCCCATTTCCGCTGCGATAGCTAGTTGACTTTATTCCAACGGCACTCAACGCCGAACGGCGACCGAACCACCGTCTTGCGGTATCCACCGACTTCCGCGCCGTCGTCATAACTGTCGTTCGCTTGACACTGCTTGGTCGCGGGAGTCAGGTCGGAGCCCGGGCCCAGTTGCGTCTTGGGTACCGCGGGCGTCGCGGCCGCCCTGGCGCCGGCGGCAGCAACCGGGGCCGCGGCGCCGCCGCCGCTATGGTCGATCAATTCGTCCAGATTCTTCCGGATAATCTTGTCCTTCCATCCAAAAGCCAGGTCCCGGCTGGTAGCTTCCACGAGTTTGAAAGGACCGATCGTCTCTCCCGGATGGACCGCCTGATGCGCGGCCCCCGAGGTTTCGCTCAGAATCACGATGGGGCCCTCGCCCGGCAGCCGCATCTGCCCGTGATAGAACGGCAGTGGCGGCACGGGCTCGGGCGGCGGCGGCGGCGGAGTCTCGATCACCACCGTGGGGTTGCGCGATTTGTCCAGGAGCATCTTCTGCGCGATATCCGCATAATCCACGGGCAGCACCGGCGGAACCTGCGGCAATGTCGGCAATGGCGGTATTGCGGGCGCCGCCGCCTTCCGGCTCAGAAACGCATCCTGGCGCGCCTTGGCCGCCTGCATCTGTCCGCGCACGCGCACGCCGGCGTAGGTTGCAGCGGCCAGCAACACAATGTCGAGGAGTAGCAACTTGCGTCTCAAAACGCAGCCAGGCCTTTCTTCTCCGGAAGGAGCTTGCGGGGCACGGCGGCCGAAACCACCATGCGCACCTGCACGTTCTTGTTCTTATCGTTGCCGCCGGAGATATGAAGCTCGTTTGTGGCGAGGATTTCGGGTTGGTCTCCGATGGCCGCCAACAGGTTGACCAGTTGTTCGATTCCGCAGGTGAATGCCACGGTGACCGAAACCTCGCCGTAATCGTCGGTCAGGACCTTCTCGCGGAACTCCTGGTTGCCGCGAATTTCCACCTGGTTGACGCGCGCCGTATTCTGGATCAATTCGAGGAGCGCAACCCGGGCCTCCTCCTCCGTGCCGGCCTTGATCAGCCCCACTTCACGCGCGCTCAATTCGGCCGCGGCCTTCTTGTAAAGCGCTTCCTCGGCGGGGAGAGTGGCCGCCGCCTTGCGCAAGTTGTCGAGCCGCTTTTCGGCCGAGGGGATGGAATCCTGCCTCGCCGCCACCACGGGGGCGCCGCTGTCTCCCAAAAAGGCGTACTTCACCACGACGAGCACCGCCAAGACGATCAGGACGATGTAGAGCAAGCGCCGGTTCATTGGCCGCTCTCCCGCGTGGCGCTGATAATAAAGCTCTCGCCGCCGGCGGCGGAGGGTTGGTTGTAGTCGAGTTTGGAGTTCTTGAACAGCCGCGAAGTGTCCAGGATCTTCCACAGCGCGGTGGCCTGTGAGGTCTCGCCTTGCATGCGGACGGAATCGCGGGTGATATCGATAGAGTGGGTCCAGGATGGCGCTTCAACCAGCCGGGTGAGCGCGCGCAGAAGTTCCAGGTCCCGGCGCGTCTGCGTGCGGTATTGGTCGAGCCACTGAGCGCGGGCCAGCGCGCGGTTGGCGTCCACGCCAAGCGACGCAGCACGCTGCTGGCGTGGCATGAGCATGGCAATTTCGGCATGCATGCGGTCCAGATAGCGCCGGTCGGCCGCGCGCGACCAGGCGGCCGCGCCACCGAGGACGCCCCCCAACAGGAGGGCGAAAACCAGGGTCGGAACCCACATGACGCGCGATCCGTAACGGCGGTCTTCCGGCGGAAGCAGATTTGCTGCCGGCGCCAGCCGGGGGAAAGCCCCAGCCAGCGCTGTTGCATACGGCAGCGCGTTGCGGGAAAGATCGTTTCCCTCACGGTTCGCAGACGGTTTCGGCAGGGCGTCTTCGAGCTTGAGAGGGGTGGTTTCGGGCGGTAATCGCAATTCGGAGAGCGCCAGGGCGGCCGCGCGGTCCTCCAGCATGTCCAATTCGGCGGAAAAAATGGGGCGGGACGCACTTTCGCCGTAGACGTGCAAGACGCCCAAAGCATCGCGGCCCAGCGCGACGAATCCATCCGGACGTCCGGTCCCGTCAAGGCCAATGGCGGCATGCAAAGCGGCGGCCTGGAAGGTGAAATTCGCAACCAGAATGCCTGCCGCGGTAAAGAGTTGCAGGTAGCGGTCGACAACAGACCGGCGCGCGATACCCACCATCGCCGCGCCCGGCCCCACGGGCGACCATCCCCACGCCACTTCGTCTTCGCCGTAAGGGTGCAGCGAGTCAAGTTGGAACCGGATGGCGGCTTCCATGTCGCCGTGGACCACGCCGGGCAGCGCGACCTGGCGTACGACAACTTCGCGCGCGGGCAGCAGCACCGTGGCTGTCAGATAACTTGCGCCGAGGGACCTCAAGAAACCGGCGTACTCCGCGCCCCACTCGGCAGCGGGCCTGCCGGCGAAATCGCGGATCGCAAGACGGCCCAGCACGCGGACGCCTCCAAGCCGCACGCGCGCCGCCACCACCTGGAGATCCTTGCCGGCGACCTCAATGCCCACGCCCGAGCCGAACAGCGCCAGCTTGCGAAGTTCCTTGGGGATGGCGATATCGGTTGGCATGGCGGGCTCAATTGCTCCAAGCCGCGTCGTACCACCGCAGGACGTTAATGGGATCGACGCCCGTGGACATGTACTTCACCTGGGCCGCGAGGGTACGCCTGAGATCGGAAAGCCGCCCATCGGCAAGCCGTGGGCGGGCCGTGGCGCGGAACGTGAAAATGGAATTGCCCCCCAGGCGCAGGCCGTTGGCGGAGCTTCCGAAGTATTGCGCGAGCGACTGCATTTGTTCGGGCAGAAGCGGCCCGGCGTTGCGGCGGTCCACCAGGGCCGCGATGGCTTCGGGGCTTAGACCGACCGCGGCCAGTACCGGCGGCGGCGCCGTGTTGGCATCCACGCTGCCGCGAGAGCCGTATATGGAAAGGCAATCGCCGAGTCCCACGCGCTGCGTAAGCCGTGGGGTGCCCTCGGCGCCGGTCTCCTCATTAGGCGCCCAGGTTCCGTAGTAAATATCCGGCGTGATGCCCTTCACCAGCAATAGCTCCTCAATCTCTTGAAAAGACGCATGCGGCGGGCGAAAAGACGGCGTCAGGGAGAGATAGTATTCGTCGATGCCGGTGAGGCCCAGGGCGGGGGTCCGCCATTCGTCTATAGCCGTGGCGATCTCTCGCGCGCGATCGGCGTCCAGACCCAGCGCAACGCACAAACGGTAGAGCTGCGCCGCCGGCGCGGAATTGACGTTCAATTTGGCCGTTTCGGGAATGATGTCGACCCGCGCGACGCCGCCGGGGAAATCGTAATCGACGTGGGACGCGCCTCGGGGAATCTTGCGCTCCGCCGGAGACGTCGCGGACCATAGGAAATCCAGCGAAGCGCGCTCGATGGCGCCGGCGGCCAGATAATAGCCGCGCGCGCCGTCCACGTTGGTCGAGGCGCGCTCGGTTTCTCCGCGCACCGTTGAGGAAAGCGAAAAAGCGATGGCTGCCAGGGCGGCGGAGAGCCAGAGGACGGCCAAAAGTGCGCTGCCCCGGCCCCCGGCCCCTGGCCCCTGGCCCCCGACCCCCGACCCCTGGCCCCCGTGGCTAATCGTCATACGGAACCCCCGGGGTACGTAGCAGGCGCACCGGCGCGGTCACCGTGATGGGCTGCAATCGCGCCCGGTCCGGTTCGAGCGGGGCCATCTCGACGCGAACGCCGCGGGGCCATCCGACAGCCGTCCAGGAAGCCGCCCACACCGGCGGCTGGCCGGGTTGAGGAACCGGAGAAAGATACGAGAAACGGCAGAACGCCAGTTGGTCGGCCAGCACAAAGGACTGCGGACTGGCCTCAATGGGAGCAAACTGGGGCGTCATCGCGCCGCTGATAGGGTCGGGAGCGAAGCCTGTGCAGAACTGGCCCGCGGCGAGGACGCCTGTATACGGGATCTCGTTCACCACCAGGCGCACGCCTTTGCCGTTCTCGCCCGCAATCACCGCCATTTCCAGAATCTGTGGCGCCCCGCGCCAGCCCATTTGCAGCGAAAAAGTGGAGACCAGCCGCATGGCTGCCGGCTCGCCCTGAAAGAAACCAATGTTTCGTGTGGCGGCCCGCGGGGAACCCGGATCTTGCAGGGGCCCGATACACGGCGCCTCCACCGGCACGATTCCTTCGATTTCCTCCAGCAGAATCCGCTGCGCGCCGCCCACGCGCCGGTCTTCCATGAGCTTGGCGTTGGTCTTGCCAAACGTATTCAACCCGATCCGCATGGCGAACAGCATTGCCACCGACAGCACGCTGAACAGCGTTACGGCGATGAGGATCTCAATCAGCGTGACGCCGGATTGATCCTTTTTTCTCATTGCGCCACCGTCGCCGGAAGAATGTCTTCAGGCCTCAAAACGTGGCGCCGGTAGCCATCCAGGTTGAACGTGCGCCGCTGAGCGCCGTAGGTCCACCAGATCTCTAATTGAATGCGGTCCAGCGATAATTGACCGGGAACGGCCCTCGGCGGCATTTCGAAAGAGCTGATGCGCGCGCGCCAACCCGATTCCACTCCGCCGTTCGAGTTGGCGTCGAATGCGCCCTCCAGGTCCACGTTGCGCGGCAGACGGTCGTCGAGCAGCATCTCATTCATTTGCAGTTGGGCCCGCTCCACCGCGCGTTCGTAGCCCAGCAGTCGGGAGGCGTTGCGCACCGCGCCCGAAAGGCCCGCCAGCAGGCCCACGACGGCAATTCCCATGATGGTGGTGGCGACCACCATCTCGAGGAGCGTGAAGCCGCGCCTACCCATCCTTTGGACAACCCTTCACCTGGATATGACGCTTTCGACGCGCGGAAAGCCGGTCATGGGGTCGAGCCTTACGATGCGGCGCGCCCCGTGGCGGTTGGCCATCTGAATGCCAATACCGGGGACCGTGGCTCCGGGCATCAGCACGATGCGGCGCACCGGATCCGAGCCTTCGGGAAGCGCCGGCAGCACGGCCTCCAGGGTGATTCCGTCCGGTAGTTTCAACTCGCGCATGAAGCCGGGATCGTTGGAGACAAGCCTGAGAAGGTTTTCGGACGGGGAGATCGCCAGTTCGACCGGTTCCTCGCGGCGTTCCGTCCTGTCCACGGCGGCGTTCAGGAACGCGGCCACCGACTGCGTGGCGGAGGACAGGCGCACGCTATCGAGGCCCGCCGAGGCGGCCGGCACGGAGACGCCCGCGATCAGGCCGATGATGGTCGCCACCACCAGCATCTCGATGAGCGTAACGCCGCGTTGTGAGTGGGGCGGACCTCCTGGTCTGCCTTCTTTAGTTCTTCCAACTGACAATGTCGGCGGCCAGCCCTTCCCCGCCCGGCTGCCCATCCAAGCCGTAGCTGATAATGTCCGGTTCGTCGCCGTGCTCGCCCGGATACTTATAGACATAGTCATGCTGCCAGGGATCTTTCGGGATATCCTGCGGCATGTACGGACCCGCCCACTGAGTGAGTTCCGGCGGCTTCACGCGGAGCGCCTGCAACCCCTGCTCCGTGGAGGGAAACGTGCCCGTGTCCAGCTTGTAGGACCCCAGCGCGGTCATAAAGTTGACGATCTGAGCGTGCGCCGCCGTGACCTTGGCCTTATCGGCGTTCTTCCATAGGGCCGGTCCGACGAGCGCCGCGAATAGCCCGATGATCACCACCACCACCAGCATTTCGATCAAGGTGACGCCCGCCTGCCCCCTGTTTCTTCTTCGTTGGCTCATTCCTTACCCCGCCACTTCGTTGATGCTCGTAATCGCGAGCAACATGCTTAAGATTAACGCCCCCACCAGTACGCCCATCACCAGGATCACCGCCGGCTCGAACACCGAAGTGAATCGCCGGATGGCGGCGCGCGTATCGTTGTCGTAGATATCGGCCATGCGCGAGAACATGTGGTCCAGGCGGCCGGTCTCCTCGCCCACGGCCAGCAAGTGCGCAGCCAGGGGCGGGAACATACCCGCTTTACGCATGGGCGCGGCGATGCCTTCTCCGCGTTTGACGCCTTGGATGACGCCATCGAGGGCCCGCGCGATCGTCTTGTTATTCAGCGTCGCCGCGGAGATGGCGATGCATTGCACCAGCGGCACGGTGTTGGCCACCAGCGTCGCCATGGCGCGCGCGAACCGCGCCGTTTCAGCTTTCAGAAGCGCATCGCCCAACAGCGGAATCTTCAGACGGGCGCGATCCCAGCGGGCTTGCCCCGCCGCCGTGCGCGTATAAACGCGCCAGCCCGCCACGCCCAGGATCACCGCCAGCGCGGCCGCCCACCAATAGCCCCGCACGTAATGGCTGGCCACCAGCATGATCGCCATCGGCACCGGCATCTGCATGCTGGAGCCTTCGAAGATGGTGGCGAACCTCGGCACCACGAAGCCCAGCAGGATGGAAATCGACGCCAGGCCCACGGTCGCCAGCAGGGCCGGGTAGATCATCGAGGAAATGATATAAGCGCGCAGGTCGTCGCGCGTGCGCTCGAAATCCGCCAGGCGCTCGAAAATGGTGGCCAGCGCGCCGGACGCCTCACCCGCCCGCACCATGTTGATGTAGAGGTCGGAAAAATACTCCGGGTGGGTGGCCAGGCTGTCGGCCAGCGTCTTGCCGCCCTTGAGCACGCGCAGCACGTCCAGCACGATGAACCGGAAGGCGGCTTTCTCGGTCAGCTCGGCGCCGATGCTCAGCGCGCGGTCGAGCGGCACGCCGGCGTTGAGCAGGGTGGAAAGCTCCTGCGTGAAAAACAGGACGTCTCTCCGGCGGCCCTTCCCAAACGACGGCAGCTTGATTTCGAAGGCAGCGGCTTTGGGCGCGGTTCCGACGTATACCGGGGTCAGCCCCTGCGTACGCAGCTCGCGAGCGACGAATCTCTCGTTATCGCCCGTCAGGCTGCCGGTGCGGACCCTGCCATCGGACGCCACCGCCCTGAAAAAGAAGGTGGCCATCAGCGCGCCGCCGCGCCGGCGGTTACGCCCGATGCTCCGCGAGATGCGAGTCTTGACACGTCCGCCGCTCCTTGAGATTAGACGCGGCCGGCCGCCGGAAAGTCGGACGCCCGCACGCCTCCAGTTTAACGAAGGCTGGGAACAGCCGGCGGGGTACGGGTACAATACCAGTCAAGCAGGCTCGGGCGGTCATCCTCAAGTACAAGCTTGGAAAGGTCGAATGAACAAGTACGAAGTCATTATCTACTGGAGCAAAGAAGATGAGGCCTTCGTGGCCGAGGCGCCCGAACTCCCTGGATGCGCCGCACACGGTTCGACCCAGGAGGCAGCGCTAGCGAGCGCCCAGGAAGCAATTCGCCTTTGGATCGACACGGCGAAGGAGTTTGGCGACCCGATCCCGGAGCCCAAAGGCCGGCGTTTGATCTTTGCTTAGCGGAAGAAACCAGGCGACCGTAATCTCCGGGCGGCAGCCGTTCACACGGAGCGGCCGGCAAGCCCGAAATGCGGAGCAGCGGCGAGCATGTGCCTGTCGTTGGTCCAGATTTCGCGCTCGCCTATATCTTGCGCGGTGGCCAAGTGGACCGCGTCGCCAGCACGCAAGTACACGCCCGGCGGAGCGGAACTCACCAACGAAGCCACTCTGCGCAACGTCCCCTCACTCACTGGGATTAGCGTCCAAACGCCCGCGTCCACATGCTCCAGAAAGGCTCGCACCAGTTCACGCACCTGACCGGCGTCAAGGAAGCCCTCGCGCAGATGCCGGTGCAGCGCGCAGCTCACTTCGCCCAACGACCACGCCGACGAAACCAGCGATGTCGCCCGGCGAATCGCCGTCCGCACAGTCGGCGAATCGGGCTCGTTCACATAAAACTTCGCAACGTAGGCCGAGTCGAGATACATTCCCTCAGCGGTCTTCTTCCAGGTAGCGGCCGCTGTCTCCGGGGACCTGCGGAAAAAGCTTCCAGAAGCGGGACATATCGGGCAGCTTCGGCCTTCTCCGGGCATTCGATAACGGACGCAGCTCGGCGACCGGTTTGCCACGGCTCTCAATGACAATAACCGACCCATCCGCGGCATCCCGGACCAGTTCCGAGGTGCGGATGTGCAGGTCGCGAATGGAGGCCTTCTTCACTGTGCTACAGTGTAGCACACCGCAAGGTCACACCTCCAGCTTCCACGGAGCGCGGTAGTCGATTCTGTTGAGCGCGGCCGCTTCGGGCTGGCGGACGGTGAAGGTCTGCGGGTCCAGATCCACTCGCGTCCGGGCTCGCATGGACACATTCGCTAGCAGGCAGGAAGCGGACGAGCGCACCAGCCGTTCGATCTCGGCGGCCGGCGTGGCCCGGGTCTTGACGCACTCGAGGAAGTTCTTCCAGTGGTCGCTCGCTTCCGGCGGCGTTCCAGCCGGCGTACGCGGCGGATGGTACTCTACCGCCTCCACCTTGGAAGCCGGGCGAGAGGGCGCCAGCCAGCAACCGCCGCGCGTCACCACCACGTAGGCATCGGTCCCCATCACCGCCGAGGCCCCACCCTGCCCGAGTAAAGGTACCGGACAACTCTGGCGCAGTTCATAGTTCATCATGAACGTGGGATACTGGAACTCGGCCGACATCGTATCGGCAGTTTGCATATTGTCCTTGACCCAGAACCGGCCGCCCTGCGCGGTGACCGATTGCACCACCGGCTCGCCCATGAACTGGTGAATCGGGTCGATATAGTGGACACCCCAGTCGGTCATCTCCCCTCCCGCGTAATCCCAGAAGTAACGGAAGGTGGGGAATTGTTTGCCGTCCACGCCCCAGCGGTTCTGATTGAAGGGGACCTTGGGCGCGGGTCCCAGCCACATGTCCCAATCGAGCCCCGCGGGAATCGGCGCCCCATCCGGCGGATTGCCCTTGCCTGCCTTGTCGGCCAGACTGGTGGCCCACGTCTTGCACCAGGTGATCTCCCCCAGGACGCCCGAATCGACGAATTCCTTGGCCTTCAAGAACGTCGGCATGGTGCGCTGCATGTCGCCGCCCTGAACCACGCGCTGATACTTCCGCGCGGCCGCCACCATCTTGGGTCCTTCGTCAAGGCGCGTGCAGGCGGGCTTTTCTACGTACACGTCCTTACCGGCCTTGCAGGCTTCCACAGTCATGTAGGCGTGCCAGTGGTCCGGCGTGCTGATGCAAACGGCGTCGATGGATTTGTCGGCCAGCACTTCGCGGAAATCCTTCACGGACTTCGCGTCGGACCCGTACTTGGCGCGCACGGTGGCGGCGGCCTTTTCCAGCGCGGGCTGATAGCAATCGCACAGCGCCACCACCTGCGCCTGCGGGGCCAGCAGCGCGTTGCCCAGATTGCTGGTTCCCTGCATCCCCAGGCCGATGTGTCCCAGGGCGATGCGGTCGTTGGCGCCTTTCACGTCGCCTGTGAATATGGCAGTCGTGAACGCGGCGCCCGCGCTCACCAGGAACTTCCTGCGATCCGTCTCCATGGGTGCTCCTTTTCGCGCCATCCGCCGCTCCCGCGGAGGGCTTCGCCGCGGTTCTATTTCGAACTCACGGCTCCGAATCAGTATATCCAAATTCGAAGGACAGTTTCGGAGACGTCTCCCAGCCCCTTGACAGCACTGCTATGCTGGCGAAGGAAGCGAGGCTCGCGATGAGCAGGAAGATCCTTCTTGTGACGGGCGATGGCGGCGATAGCTACGAAACGCTCTACGCTTACCATCGGTTTCTGGAGGATCGGTGGGAACCGATTATTGCGGCGCCGGCCCGCCGGCGGCTCCACATGTTGATCCAGGATGTCGAGCCCGGCTGGGATACCTACACCGAACGCGCCGGCCATTCGGTGGACGCGCAAGTCGCCATCACGGCGGTGGCGGCCAAGGAGTTTGCAGCGCTCGTCATTCTGGGCGGCCGTGCGCCGGAGTACCTGCGCAACGATGCCAGCCTGTTATCGCTGGCGCGCGAGTTCGCCGCCCAGGACAAGTGCATCTGCGCCATTGGCCACGGCATCCAGATACTGACGGCCGCGGGCCTCACCAAAGGGCGCACCGTTACCTGCCACGAACACGTGCAGGTGGATGTGGAGCGGGATGGCGGACATTACGTTTCCAAAGCCGCCGTGCGCGACGGAAAACTGATCACGGCGGAGACTTGGACGTCGCACCCCGAGTTTTATCGCGAGATCTTTGCGTGTCTGGAGGAGTTGCCCTAGCGGCTCCGCAAACCCAAGCACGTCGAACCGAGCCGAACGTAAGAGAGCGGTTGGTTGCCATTTCTGAGCCCTGCCCTAGAACAGAATATTCAGCTTCTGTTCTTCGAGCGATTCCGCATCGAGACCCGGAACTTTCTGCAGGTCCTCGTACGTCTTAAACGCCCCGTGATCGGTGCGGTACCGGACGATAGCCTCCGACTGCGCGGCGCTGAACGATAGACCGGCCTCGATCTCCTGTGCACTCGACGTGTTGATATTGACAGGCTTGCCGAAGTTCCGCGTCAGGTAGCCGATCACGGAGTTGACGTCCTCCTCCGAGCCTTCCGCGCCACGCGACACCATATCGTCCACCACGTTCGTCCACTGCTTCTTGGAATTCCTGACGCCTGACACGCGCTCGATCTCGTGGCAGTTGGAGCACATTCTGAGAACGATGTCCCGGCCTTTACCATCAGGCAAGTCGTCGCCATTGGCGGCGGAAAGAGCGAAGCCGGCCAAGCTAAGAGTGGAAATCGCGAACATCACCCGGCGCATATTCTTCCTTCAGTTTGCCACATTGACCCGGTGAATCCTGTGATATACTCGCCCAGCATGAGGAGGGGTTCAAGCACGATTCTTGCTGGCGGCGCCGTGGCCATCCTGGCGGGCGTATTGGCGCAGGCGAACCGCGTGCGGCCTATCGACCCGCCGAAGGAATGGCCCACTTACGGCCACGATTCCGGCGGCATGCGCTTCTCGCCCCTCACGGAAATCACGCCGGCGAATGTCGCCCGGCTCAAGGTGGCGTGGGTCTATCACATGAAGCCGGCCAATGCCGCGCCGGCCGGCCGCGCCGAGGCTCCGGCGCCTCCTCAGGTTGGCCGTGGCGGACGCGGCGGGTCCGGGTTCAGCCCGAGCGAAAGCACGCCGCTGGTTGTCAACGGAACCATGTATATGTCCACGCCGTATTCCCGCGTGGTAGCCGTCGAGCCGACCAGTGGCAAGGAGATCTGGGCCTACCGCCTGCCCTCCAGCGGTCCGTCGACGCGCGGCATCGAATACTGGCCCGGCGACGCCACCACTCCGCCGCAGATCGTCTTCGGTTCGAGCGAAGGCAAGTTGTATTCGCTTGACGCCAAGACCGGCGATCCCAACAATGCCTTTGGCGAGGGCGGCATCGTCAACCTGAATACTCCAGAGATCCTCCAGGGGCTGCCGGGACGCGACGGTCTCAGTTCGCCGCCCATCGTCTACAAGAATCTCGCCATCACCGGCGGCACGACGCAGGAAATCCCGTCGAAGGGGCCGGCCGGCGACGTGCGCGCGTGGGACATGCACACGGGCAAGCTGGTCTGGACGTTTCATTCCGTTCCGCGTGAAGGCGAAAAGTACAACGACACCTGGGCGCCCGGCAGTTGGAAGAACCGTTCCGGCGTCAATGTGTGGGGCTTTTTCACCGTGGACGCGGCGCGCGGCATTGTCTACATGCCGTTCGGAGCGCCGTCGGTCGACCAGTTCGCCGGCGACCGCGCCGGCGACAACCTCTTCGGTAACAGCCTGGTGGCGGCCGACGCCAATACCGGAAAGTACCTGTGGCATTTCCAGTTGGTCCACCATGACCTCTGGGATGCGGATCTGACCGCGCCGCCGGCGCTCATCGACGTGAAGCGCGGGGGCAAGACCATTCCCGCCGTTGTGGGCGTAAGCAAAGTCGGACTGCTCTTTCTCTTGGATCGCGTGACCGGCAAGTCCATCTACGGCGTCGAAGAGCGTCCCGTTCCGCAAAGCGAAGTCCCCCTGGAGCATTCGTCGAAGACCCAGCCATTCCCGCTCAAACCACCCCCGCTGGTGCGGACCGCCATGAGCATGGCGGACATCGCCACCGTCACGCCCGAGTTGGAAGCGGCTTGCACGAAGCTCCTCGACGGGGTGCAGCTCGGCGGGCCTTATCTTCCGCCCGCGTACAACCGCCTGCGCGTGCAGTTCCCCGGCAACCATGGCGGGGTAAATTGGGGCGGGACGTCGTTCAATCCGCGGCTGGGCTATCTGTTCGTGAACACCAACGAGCTGGGCCAGCTCTCGGGCCAGAAAGATCACGATCCGAAGACTGGCCGCGCAGTGGCTAGAGGGACAGGCAACCGCGTCGATCCCGAGGGCCCGGTGGAAGGCGTGCCCGGCGGCGGACGCCTCAGCATTTCCGGCAGCGGCGGCTCCACGCAGCAACTGCCGTGCCAGCAGCCTCCCTGGGGTGAGCTGACCGCCGTCAATGTGAACACGGGCGAGTTCGCCTGGCGCACGCCGCTGGGGGTCACCGACAGCCTGCCCGCCGGCAAACAGGATACCGGGCGTCCGGGGAACGGCGGCACCATTGCTACCGCCGGAGGGCTGGTATTCGTGGGCGCGACCGACGACGCCCGCTTCCGTGCCTTCGACGCAAGAACCGGCAAAGAGCTATGGACTTTCAAGCTCGGCGGCGCGGCCGAAGCGACGCCCATGACCTATCAAGGCCGGGACGGCAGACAGTACGTCGTCATCACCTCCACGGGCGGCGGTTTCTTTAACAACCCGGTGAGTGACGATAGCGTGGTGGCCTTCGCGCTCGCGCTCTAATCGCAACAGGATTTGGATGGCCTTCTTGTGACTCCGGCGCTTTACAGCCTTGCTATGATCTCAAAATGAACCTGAGCTACCCCATCGGCCCCTTCGAATGGCCGAAATCCGTCGACGCCGGCGCGCGGGACGAATACCTCCGCCAAATCGCCGCCGCGCCGGGCCGCTTCCGGGAAGCAGTCCATGGGCTGTCCGATGCCCAACTCGACACGCCATACCGTCCCGGCGGATGGACCCTCCGCCAAGTGGTGCACCACGTGGCGGACAGCCACATGAACGCCTACGTGCGGTTCCGTCTGGCGCTCACCGAGGACGAGCCGGTCATCAAGCCCTACGATCAGACGGCCTGGGCGGAACTCGCCGACGCGCGCACCCAACCCGTCGCCTCCTCCTTGTCCCTGCTCGACGGCATCCACTCCCGCTGGGTCGCACTGGCCGCCAGCCTCCCCGAGGCCTCCTTCTCCCGCGCTTTTTTCCACCCCGAGCATGGCCGCGTACCGCTGGGAATGAACCTGGCCATGTACGCCTGGCATAGCCGCCACCATGCGGCGCACATCGCCGGGTTGCGGGAGCGGGAAGGCTGGAAATAGCCCAACGGAGTACGAACCGAAACCGGGGCCCTGTGCGTCCAATAGGTTAAGGGCGGCTTCGTGTGCGAGCGTCCGGCCTGCCATGGGAGTCGCGGTACAATGGGTCTAAGGCCCCCGGAGTTTTTGTCACCTATGAATAGCCGTTGGAAATATCTTGTCGTGAGCGCATCCACGTGTCTCACTATTCTGTTCCTGGTGGGAAGCGTGCTCGGCCAAGGCGCGTCCACCCAGGAAGACACCCTTAAACACATCGGAGTTTTCAGTGAGGTCGTGGCGCGCATCCAAAGCGAATACGTCGAAGAGCCGGACATGCGGAGCGTCAGCCTGGGTGCGCTCGATGGCATGCTTGAGGCCATCGATCCATTCGCCAGCTACCTGAACGCCGACCAGTATCGGGACTACCTGAAGAATAAGGACGTCAAACAGGCCGGCGTCGGCCTCATCCTTTCCAAACGGCCCGGATATGTGAGCGTGGTGGATGCCATCCCCGGTTCTCCTGCCGCCAAGGCGGGATTCGAGACGGGCGACATGATCGAGTCCATCAAAGGCGTCGCCACGCGCGATATGCCGCTGGCATACGCCAACATGCTGCTCGGGGGCGAGCCTGGCGCAGAGGTGGATTTGAGCGTCGTGCACGTGCGCCAGGTGGAGCCTCAGACCGTGAAACTGGTGCGTTCGAACACGCAGCTTCCCCCGGTGGATAGCTCGATGTTGGCCGGCAAGGTGGGCTACATCAATGTCGATGCGCTGGGCGCGGTCCAGATCAAGCAAACCGCCGACGCCATTCAGAGTCTGCAAAAAGACGGCGCCACGAAGCTGATCCTCGACCTGCGCGATTGCGCCGCGGGCGCTCCGGAGGATGGCATCGCCCTGGCGAATCTCTTCCTGGACAAAGGACGCATTACCTACCTGCAAGGTCAGCGCGTGCCCCGCCAGAACTTCGATGCCGATCCCGCCAAAGCCGTCACCACCCTGCCCATGGCGGTGCTGACCAACCGCGGAACGGCGTCCGGAGCCGAAATAGCCGCCGCCGCGTTGCAGGACGACAAGCGCGCGCAATTGGTCGGCGAGGCCACCTACGGCGATGCCTCGCAGCTTAAGGCCATCACCATGGAAGATGGCGGCGCGATCATCCTTTCGGTCGCCAAGTATTACTCGCCCAACGGACAGGCCATTCAGGATACTCGCGTCACCCCGGCCACCCCAGTGGCTGAACCTGAGCCGCAGATCGATTACGACGAAAACGGCGAACCGCTGCCCCAGGCCCAGCCGCAAGTCGACCTGCAGCGCAAGACTACGGACGATCCCGTGGTCAAGAAAGCCCTGGAAATCCTGAACAAGTAGCGCCGGCGTCAGAAGAGGTAAGGCGCCAGCGCGGCAGTCTGCCGTGAATAAGTGGCATACGCCTCGCCGAACTGCGAACGCATCCACTGTTCCTCCATGCGGAGCTTCATCCAAAACGTAAGGAAGATCAGAACGAAAACGATGAACCCGCGCACTTGGGAGATCGCAATCGCCGTGCCAAGGAAACCCGCCAGAATGCCCGTGTAGATGGGGTGACGGACCGCGGCGTAGGGACCGGTGGTGATCAACTCGTGGCCCTCCTTAATGGTGACGGAGCGGCTCCAGTTGCGGCCGAGGTGCTCGCGCGCCCAGACCGCGAACAGAAGGCCGGCAACGGTGACGGCCGCGCCCAGCCAGAAGGGCCAAAGGCCAACCGGCCAGAGCTGCACATAAAGCCAGGGCAGCGGGATGCGAGTCGTCGAGAGGAGGACGATCGCGATCGCGAAGATGCACACACGCAGGATGCGCGAGGCAGCCGGTTCGAGCCGCTGGGTGGATTTGGTATTGGCGGCCTTGATCTGCCAGTAGAGAAGAAAGAAAACCCAGATCGCGGGAAAGAAAAATTCGTAGAACCAGAGCATTCATCACCTCAGGGCGTTGAAGCTATCTACGCAGGTGAGCCAGCGGAAGTTCCAGGGCGCGCCGCATTTCGCCGCTACAGCGTCTTTAAATACTCGATCAGACCGTCCTCTTCCGGGCCGCTCAGCGCGTCCCTAAAAGCCGGCATTCCGTTGCCACCGCCGTAGATTTTGGCGCGAATATGGGCTTCGTTTTCCCGGTGGAACAGACCTTTGAGACCCGGCCCGACCTTCCGTTGACCGCTATCCGCGTTGTGGCAGGGTGCGCAGTAGCCTCGGAAGGCCGCCTGACCTCCCGCGGCATCGGCCCGGAACGCCGGGTGCGGCGCCTGGCAGCAGCAAAGCACCGCGCAGCCGGCCAAAACCAGGAGTCGGCGCATGGTTCTCAGCCCGCCGCCGGTTCGCCATCCAAAACGCAGACATCGTCCAGGTTGCGGTACTTCTCGCTGTAATCCAGTCCGTAGCCAACCACGAACTCGTCGGGAATCCGAAATCCCACGTAGCTCACGGGGACTGGGCGCAGCCGCCGCTCCGGTTTGTCCAGCAGCGCCGCGATGCGCAAAGAGCGCGGTTTGCGCTGCTCCAGCACGTGCAGCAGGTAGTTCAACGTCACGCCGCTATCGACAATGTCCTCTACCACGAGCACGTCCGCCCCTTCGAGCGAAATATCCAAGTCCTTGGTGACCTTGACCTCGCCGGAAGTCGTCTTGCCCTTGCCGTAAGTGGAAATCCCCATGAAGTCCACATACACGTCCCGCTTCATGGCGCGCGCCAGATCGGTCATGAAGAACGTGGCGCCTTTGAGGATGCAGATCAGGTGCAGACGGCCCTCGGGATAATCGCGCGAGATCTGCTCGCCCATCTCCCGCACGCGCGCCTGGATTCGATCGGAGGAGATCAACACCCGCAGCTTTGGATCGGTCATCCTTATCCGCCGCTCGCCAGGCGAGTGCTCACGGGTCCGATATGAATATGAGCGCCGGTCGCCTTGCCGGGGATGGCCTGGCGGAAAACGAAGAACGGAATCCGCTTCACGGTCAGGAACGTTCGCAGCCACTCGCCTTCGACGCTGTCCGGGTTCAGCGCCACGTCCACGCGGCCGCTGTGGTCGAAGCCCATGGCGCGGTGTACCGCCGTCTGGCCCATGGCGCTCACCGGCAGGCTGGCGCCGAACTGCCGCGCGTAAGCCGTCTCCACGTCGGCGAACATGACCATATTGAACACGCCGTTGCCGTCGTGCCGTTCCGCAACGGAGGGGGCTTCGGCCGGCTCGGTAGCGAGTTTCACCGCCAGTTCTTCCTCCTCGCCGGCCATCTGCGAAAGCTCACGGACCAGCGCCGCGCGAGACTCCGCCAAGCCGTATTCCTTCGTCGCCAGGTCGATCTCCGCGCTGGGCGCTTCAAGCGAGTTCCGCGGCGCCGCCCCGGCATCCACCAGCTTCTTGGCCTGTTCGTACTCTTGTTTGCGGCGCTCCAGGCGGCGGTTCGCGGCGGCCAGCATTTCGTCCGATTGCGCCTCGGTCAAATCCTTCCCATAGATCGTCTTGCGAAGAATGGCGGCGTCCTGGGCGTCGGCCATGCCCGCTTCCGCCTTCTGCAATTGCAGGGGCGGAGCGGCGCCGGCATCCACCAGGGCGCGGACCCTGGCCACCTCGGCTTGAACGCGCGCTACTTCGGGATCGACGTCGTTCTGCGCGCACGCAACACTGGCGACCAGGAGAAATAGGAGGGCCGTATAAAAACGCATCTCTTGTATGCCTTATTGTAACGGATTTCGCGCCGAAGGCCAGGACCGCGGGGTGTTACCTTAAGAACCATGCGAGCCGTAATTCTGTGCGCCGCGGCCTTGGCCGGGGCGGCGCTGGTCGCGCAACAGACCGCGATCTTCTCCGTTTTGAAAACCACTGCCGCCATGGGCAAACAGCCCGATGGCGTTTACCTGGTCCCCACCAGCCAAATGCTCCGCCCCTGGGGCGAACAAAGCGTCATCCCCGGCCGCCCCGTCGACATGGCGTTCGATTCCGGCAAGCGCATGTTGGCCGTCCTCAACACCAACACCGTGCAATTCTACCAGGCATCCACCGGCGCCAGGCTGGCTGAGATTCCCACGGCGGCGGACGGCATTCCCAAGCGCACCACCTCCTACGCCGGCATCGCCTTCCGCCCCGGGAACCGCGAGTTGTGGGCCAGCGAAACCACCGGCAGCGGACCGGACAGCATCCTGATCGCCCAGCTTTCCGATGTGGGGATGCCGCTGAAGACCACCCGCCTGGCGCTCCCAGGGCATCCCACGCCGGTTGGGATCGCGTTTTCCCCTGACGGCGGTACCGCCTATGTGGCCTTCAGCCGCTCGAATACCCTGGCCGTGATCGATGCCACCACGCACGAGATCCTCAAGCAGGTGGATGTCGGAATGGCCCCGTTCGGAGTGGTGGTTTCCAGGCGCGGCAAGATCTACGTCACCAATCGCGGCGGGCGCAGGCCGAATGCGGGCGAGACCACGGCGCCCTCCAGCGGCTCGGCCATTCTCACCGACCCCGTCACCGGTTCGGCCGCATCGGGAACGTTGAGCGAAGTGGACGCCGCCACCTTCGCGGTCCGCGATGTTCCGGTTGGTCTGCAGCCGTCGCAATTGGCGCTCAATCCCGGCGAATCCACGCTGGCGGTGGCCAACTCCCTTTCGGACACGGTTTCATTCCTGGATACGGCCACGCTGACGCGAACCGACGTCAAAATCCCGACCTTTCCTGACGCCGCGCTGGGCGCCATGCCCATCGGCCTGGCCTTCGCGCCGGACGGAAAGACGCTCTACGTGGCCTGCGGCGGGAACGATGCCGTGGCGGCTCTGACGCAGTCGGGCAAAACCTGGAAAGTCGCCGGCGCGCTGCCCACGGCGTGGTTTCCTTCCGCCATCGCCATCGATAACGATGGGGCCTTGCGCGTCCTGAACATCAAGGGCGTGGGCAACACGGCCAACAGCAAAGGAACGTTCAATTCGAAAGAGTACCAGGGGTCGCTCGAAAAGATTCCCGCTCCCACGCCGCTCCAACTCGCAGCCGGCGCGCGCGAGGTGAAGTCGGCCAACAGCCCGGTCTACTCGCCCGCCGGAGGCATCGCCAATCTGGCGTCGCTCGGAATCGAGCACGTCTTCCTGATTGTGAAGGAGAACCGCACCTACGATCAGGTCCTGGGCGACCTCCCTAAGGGCAACGGCGACCCCAAGCTGGCAATGTACGGCCGCGATGTTACCCCCAACCACCACGCCCTGGCCGAGCAGTTCGTGACGCTCGACAACTACTACACCAGCGGCGCCATCAGCTTCGACGGACACCAGTGGCTCATGCAGGCGTTCGTCAGCGACTACGTGGAGCGCGCCTTCGCCGGATCGCCGCGCGGCTATGCCTACGACATGAGCGACTCCCTGGTTGTGGCCCCCACCGGCTTCTTCTGGCAGGGCGGGACCAGGCCGCTCGGCGTGCGCATCTTCGGCGAGTTCCAACTGCCGGCCCGCGCAAACGCGGACACGCAGAATCCCGCCGTCAGGCCCGCGGTATCCCGCATGACCTGGACTCAGTGTTATCAGGCCTACAAGGACGGCACGTGGGAAACCGTGTTGGGGGCCCGCAGCGGCGTCCCGGCTCTGGCGCCCTACTGCAGCACGCGCTTTCCAGGCTTCCAGCTCACCATCCCGGACCAGATCCGCGCCTCGGAATTCCTGCGCGAGCTCGCCGAGCACGAAAAGACCGGCCAGTTGCAGAACCTCAGCATCATCCTGCTCAGCAACGACCACACCAGCGCCACGCGCCCCGGCGCGCCCACCCCGAAAGCCATGGTGGCCGATGACGATCTGGCGCTCGGCCGCATCGTCGAAGGCATTTCCAAGAGCCGCTTCTGGGCCAAGAGCCTGATCCTGGTGACGGAGGACGACGCCCAGGATGGCGTCGATCACGTGAACGGCTACCGCACCGTGGCGCTGGCCATCGGGCCGTCCATTCGCCGCGGCGCGGTGGACTCGAACAACTACAGCCATCTCAGCCTGGTGCGCACCATCCAGGAGATCTTCCGCATCCCGGCCCGCACGCGCTTCCTGACGGCGGCCCGCCCTATGACCAGCATCTTCACCGCGAAGGCGGACGCCAGGCCCTACGAGCACCTCGTTCCCAAGCAGGCCATCGACCAGATGAACCCCCCGTTAACGGCGCTCGAAGGCCGCCGCCTGCAAGCCGCGCGCGAATCGCTGGCCATGAACTTCTCCGAAGCCGACCGCGCCCCCGCCGATGCCCTGAACCGCATCCTCTGGTGGGACGCCAAAGGCTACGACACGCCGTATCCGAAGAGAAAGTAGAGGCCGGCGCGCTAAGGTCGCCGCCAGTTTCAGCGGGCGCGCGCTGGGCCCACCGTACGCCGCCATTGCAGCGCCATCTCTACGCACAGCAGCGGAATCACCCAACATAGCCACGCGTTCACGGACAGCGCTTCCACCTTCAGGCTGCTCAGAAAATGGGCGTCCTGAAGTGTCCGGTAGGTCACAAATCCGTAGGTCACTGTGTAGCTCCGGATCATCCACTCCTTGTGCGCGTTCACCTGCCTTCTGCGGATGGCCACATAGGCCATGCTGGTTGTGCTCAGCCATGCGAATGCCATCGCCACCAGTGAGATGCCGAAGGCGCGGTATTTGGTAACGAATCCCATATTGGTGGCCGCAACGGCGCCGATGGCTACGCCGGTCAGGTACAAACGCCCGGTCCACCGGTGGAGCGTCGGATTCCACCGCCGCAGGCCGCTAAGAAACTGCAGCGGTCCCAGCAATAACGCCAGCGATCCGCCGGTGATGTGCGCCATCAACCATCCACGGTACGGCCAATAGCGGCGGTACGTCTGCTCGGTCACGTCCGTGTATCGTAGTGCGTTGACCCAGAAGAAGTGAACACCGCCCGCCAGCAGCACAGCCGCCGCGGCCCACTTCAGAATGCGCGCCAGGCCGAACTGTAAAACGGGCGTCGTACTCAAGGTTGCCTGTGCCATGAAGGAGTCCCTCTCGTCGTTCTGGAATTATGTTATCCGGGCTTACCATCTTGGATCCTGGACCTGCCAGTATACACCCCGCCGCCATCCTCGATTCTGAGACCGGCTCAGCCAGTGTAAATCGCGAACCTGGCTAGCGCGTCGACGAGGCCGCTCTAGTCAAACTTCCGCAGCCAGATATCGCGCACCGAAATCTTGCACGGCTGGCTTTCGATTTCGAAGCCGATAAGTCCCGGCTGGTTATTGACTGAGTCTTGATTGTCATCGATGAAGACCGCCATCAACTGGCCGTTCATCATGTGCATCATCACGCCGCCGCGCGCGATGATCTCATAGTCGTTCCATTCGTTGACCTTCACGTAGCCGCCCAGGGCCTGTTTGTCGCCGATATTGGCAACCAGCCGGTTGGTCTGGCCGGGCAGCGCCTGAGTGACTTGGCCGCGATAAGCCAGAATGCCCTCCATCGTATTTTCGGAATACCACTGTCCTGTGTAAGCCGCGGACTGACTGCTCACCGGGAACCAAAAGTCCGCCTGCGGGCCGGTCATCATGAACTTGAGGTCATAAGGCGGCTGCCCTCTTGGCTGAGCCCGTGTCCACGGTATTCCGGTGACGCTGCGGTACTGAATACCGCCGCCGCCGCCTTTTTCGATCTTCATCTGCAGCTTCAAATCGAAGTCACGCGTCTTATCGCCTCGATAGACGATATAGTTGTTCCCCTTCGGCTTGCCCTCGAGCGTTTCGCCCACCATGACTCCGTTCTCAACGCGCCAGATAGCGGGGTCCGCGTCCCATCCGTTGAAGCTGCTGCCGTCAAAGATCTGCTTGTAACCCGTGTGTTCGTTGATATCGTAAGGCGCCGGGTCGTGAAACTTGGGCATCCCGATAAGCTTCTCTCCGTTTGTCCCCGTCTGTGGAGGACCCGCGGGCGGAGACTCGAGCGCCGGCGGCACGGACTGAGCAAGAATTGCCACCTGCAACGCCAGGAAGACAACTCCAATAGAGGCTTTCACTAAGATCGAGTGACTAACGAAGCAAGAGTCGAGCCGATCGGATGCGGACATAAGTTTCGCGCCTTTCGATTGAGAAAACTGAAGGCAAGGTTCCCCTTCCCGTCTTAAGTTAGCGCTTGTTCCGCTGGCACCGCCGCCGGCTGCGCCCCGCGCAGCCACGCTTGCAGCCGCTCCAGATACAGGTAGATCACCGGCGTGATATACAGCGTCAGGAACTGGCTCACCACCAGGCCGCCCACCACGGCCAGACCCAGCGGTTGGCGCGCGTCGGCGCCTTCTCCGTAGCCCAGCGCGATGGGGAGCGTCCCGAACAGCGCCGCCACCGTGGTCATCATGATCGGGCGGAAGCGCAGCAGGCAGCCTTGCCAGATGGCCTGCTCGGGAGTGCGGCCCTCCCGTTGCGCGCCGATCGCAAAATCGATCATCATGATGGCGTTCTTCTTCACCACGCCGAAAAGCATGATGATGCCCACGAACGCGAACAGGTCCAGCTCCTTGTGGAAGATCACCAGCGTGAGCAGCGCTCCGAACACCGCCGAGGGCAGCCCCGAAAGAATCGTGATCGGGTGGATGAAGCTCTCGTACAGAATCCCCAGCACGATGTAGATCACCAGCACGGCCACAATCAGCAGGATCGACAGGTTCCGGAACGAGCTTTGGAATTCCTTCACGGTTCCCTGGAAGTTGGTGGTGACCGTCGGCGGCATGCGCAAATCCGTGATGGCGGCGGCCACCTGCTGCGCCGCCTCCCCCAGCGAATGGCCCGGCCGCAGGTTGAAGGAGAGCGTCACCGCCGGCAGTTGCCCGAAGTGGTTGATGTTGAGCGGTCCGGTTTGCCGCTTCGTGCTCACCACCGCATCGAGCGGAATCAGCGATCCGCCCGAAGAGCGGATGTACAGCTTGGAGAGCGCATCCGGCGAGCGCTGGTATTTCGGGTCCACCTCCAAAATCACCAGGTATTGATTGGCCGGAGCGTAGATCACCGACGCCTGGCGCTGGCCGAAGGCGCTGAACATGGCGTTCTGCACTTGTTCCGCGCTGACGCCGAGCGCCTGCGCGCGGTCGCGGTCAATGTTCACCATCACCTGCGGGCTCGAAATCTGCATGTCCGTGTTGACGTCCACGAAGCCCGGCATCTGCTGCATCTTGGCCATAAGCTGCGGCGCCCAGGTGTAAATTTCCTGCAGGTTGGTGCTTTGCAGCGTGAGCTGGTAGACGCTCAACGAGTTCTGCCCGCTCACCGTAATCGGCGGCGGATTCTGAATGAACGCGAACAAGCCCGGCACCGCGAACAGCTTGGGGCGCAGTTGCTCGATGGCCTGATCCACGGTGACGCTCCGCTGGTCCAGCGGCTTCATGCGCACGAAGAAAAACGCCTGGTTGCCGCCAATCACGAACGACCCTACCCCGTCTGCCCACGGCTGCGCGCGCGCAATCTCGCTGATGGCGCGGTGGTGCCTCGCCATCGAGTCGAAAGAGATGTCCTGCGGCCCCTGCGTCACGCCGAAAAAGAAGCCGCTGTCTTGCGAGGGAATGAATCCCGTAGGCATGGTCTCAAACAGGTAGACCGTGCCCACCAGCATCAATACCGCAACGGTGAGCGTTGCCAGGCGGAAGCGCAGCGCGATCTTGAGCGTGCTTTCGTACCACTTCGCCAGATTGTCGAAGCCGCCTTCCAGGGCGCGGTAAGCCAAACCGTGGTGCGCCTCCCGGCTGGGCTTCAAATACCGGCTGCCTAACATGGGCGTTAGGCTGAGCGAAACAAACCCCGAAATCAGGATGGCCACCACGATGGTCACCGAGAATTCGTGCAGCAGGCGGCCCACAATCCCGCTCATGAACAGCACCGGGATGAACACCGCCACCAGCGAAATCGTCATCGAAATAATCGTGAATCCGATTTCGCGCGAGGCGTTCATGGCGGCCTGCATCCGCGTTTCGCCCATCTCCATGTGGCGTACGATGTTCTCCAGCATCACGATGGCGTCGTCCACCACGAACCCCACCGAAAGCGTCAGCGCCATCAGCGAGAGGTTGTTGAGGCTGTAGCCCAGCAGGTACATCACCGCGAACGTGCCCACAATGGAAAAGGGAACCGCGGCCGCGGGAATGGCCGTGGCGGAAATATTCCGCAGGAACAGGAAGATCACCATCACCACGATGCAGAGCGTCAGCAGCAGCGTGAACTCCACGTCGCGAATGGACCCGCGAATCGATTCCGAAGCGTCGTACACCAGGTCGAGCTTCACCGCCGGCGGAATTGCGCGCCGCAGATCCGGCAGCAACTGGCGGATGCCGTTCACAACGTCCACCGTGTTCGTGCCGGGCTGGCGATTGACAGCCAGAATCACGCCGCGCACGTCATTCATCCAGGCGATAATCTTGTTGTTCTCGACGTCGTCGAGTACCTTGCCCAGTTGTTCCAGCCGCACCGGCGAACCGTTGCGGTACGCCACGATGATGGGGCGGTACGCGGCCGCATTCGAGAGCGTTCCGCTCGATTCGATGGTGAATGCCTGCTTATCGCCATCGAAGCGCCCGGTGGGAAGGTTGGTATTGCTGGAGGAGATGGCGTTCTGGACTTCGTCGATTCCAATGTTGTGCGCGGCGAGCAGGTCCGGGTCCACCTGCACGCGCACGGCGTACTTTTGCGCCCCCATTACCTGCACGCGCGAGACGCCGCTCACCATCGAGATGCGCTGCGCCAGCAGGGTGTCGGCGTATTCGTCGACGGTGTAGAGCGGCAGCGTGCTGGAAGTGAGTGCGAAGTAAAGAATCGGCTGCTCGGCCGGGTTCACCTTCTGGTAAGTAGGCGGGCGCGGCATGGAGGCCGGCAGGTTCCCGCCGGCGCGAGAGATGGCTGCCTGGATGTCCTGCGCGGCCTCGTCGATCTTCCGGTCGAGCGTGAACTGCACCGTAATCTGAGTGGCCCCCTGCGAATTGGTGGAGTTCATCGATTGCACGCCCGCGATGGTCGAAAACTCGCGCTCCAGGGGCGTGGCCACGGCGGAGGCCATGGTATCCGGATTGGCGCCCGGAACCGCGGCGTCCACCTCAATGGTGGGGTAATCGACGCTCGGCAGCGCGGCCACCGGCAGCGCGCGGAACGCAATCACGCCGAACAGCAGGATGGCGAAGCAGGCGAGCGCCGTCATCACGGGGCGTTCAATGAAGAGGCGCGAGATGTTCATAGCGGCCCCGTCCCCAGCTTGGCTGGATCCACGGCCCGCACCGGCGCGCCCGGAAACAGCATCAGCAGGCCATCCGTGACCACCGTTTCGCCGGCGCTGACGCCCTTTTCAATCACCGTCTTGCCGCTCACCACGCTGCCCGGCGTCACCAGGCGGCTCTCCACCGTCTGGTTGGCTTTCACCACGTACACAAAGGGGCCGCGCTGGCCGGCTTGTATCGCCTCGGAGGGAATCAGGGTGGCGTTCTCGATGGTGTCGAGCGTCAGCGCCACCGTGACGAACTGTCCGGGCCACAGCAGCCGGTCGCGGTTGTCGAAAGTCGCTTTCAGGTGGATGGTGCCGGTGGAGGCGTCCACCGTGTTGTCGATCACCGCAAGATGCCCTTCCGCGGCATGGCCGGCTTCGCCTTCCACCAGCGCGCGCACCGCCAGCTTATGGCCCACGCTCAGACGCCGTATGGCTGCCAGGCGCTGCTCGGGAACGCTGAAGTTCACGAAAATCGGCGCAATCTGGTGGATCACCACCAGCGCCACGTCGTTCACCTTGACCAGGTTGCCCGCGTGAACCAGCAGGTTGCCGGTGCGGCCCCCAATCGGCGCCGTGATCTGGCAATAGCCAAGGTTGAGCTGGGCGGCGGCGATGGCGGCTTCGTCGGCCTGCAATGTCGCCTTCGCGGCGTCGATACTGGCCTGGGTCGCGTGCACCGATTGATGAGCCACGTCCGCGCTGGATTTCGATTGATCGTACTGCGAGCGCGAAGCCAATCCCTCTTTCACCAGTTGGTCGTTCCGCGAGGCGTCGATATCGGCGTACTGGGCCTGCGCCTCGTCATGCGCCAGCATCGCCTCGGATTGGGCTACCTGCGCCCGGTCGCGCGCCGCCGCCGCCTGCGCCTGACGCAAGGCGTCCTCGAAGGGCTTCGGGTCGACTGTGAAAAGCAGGTCGCCCTGAGCCACGTCCTGCCCTTCGGTGAATGCTACGCTTGCGAGCTGCCCCGCCACCTGCGACTTGACCTGCACAATGGCGGACGCCTCCACCGTACCCACCACGCGCAAATCCGTAGGCACGGATTCCTGCGTGGCCTTGGCCATGGAGACCATCACGGTGGGAAGTCCCGCCGCCGCAGCCGCGCCTTTCTGCTGCTGTTTGCTACACCCGCACAACACCAGCGCGGGAAGGATGAGAAAAACCGAACGCCGATAACTGGTCATGAGAATAGTTCCCCGGAACGGGACGCCGATTTTCGAAGTGTACCAGACGAATGCCCGCAGGTGGGGCGGGCCGGGGCGCCCGCGTCTTTCGCGGGCCCGCCTGCCTTCTTCTGCCTTTCTTCTTCCGCCTTCTCCCACCCGCTCCGAAGTAAACTAAACTCGCTATCATGCCGTCCACCCTCCCCACCACCCACGAAATCCGCGACATCCTCCTAACGCGCGTCGATCGTCAGAAGCAAGCGGTCGGCATTGTCGTGGGCGTCATCGAACCGGCCGGCCGCCGCGTCGTCGCCTATGGCAACCTCGCCAAGAACGATCCACGCACCCTCGATGGAGATACCATCTTCGAAATCGGCTCCGTCACCAAGGTCTTCACTTCGCTGTTACTGGCGGACATGGCCACGCGCAAAGAGGTCGCCCTCGACGATCCCGCGGCCAAGTATCTTCCCGCAAATGTCAAGATGCCGGAGCGAAGCGGCAAATCCATCACGCTGCTCGATCTTTCCACGCACACCTCCGGCCTCCCACGCCTCCCCGGCAACCTGAAGCTGAAGGACCCATTCAATCCCTACGCCGGCTACACCGTGGACGATTTGTACCAATTCCTTTCCGGCTATACCCTGCCGCGCGACCCCGGTTCCGAATTCGAATATTCAAACCTGGGCGGCGGTCTCCTGGGCCACCTGCTCGTCTATCGCGCCGGAATGGATTATGAGAGCCTGGTCGCAACCCGCATCGCGCGGCCGCTCCACATGCCGGGCACGGGCATTACGCTTTCTTCCTCCATGAAGCAGCGTATGGCTACAGGCCACAGCGCCATGCTCGCGCCCGTCTCCAACTGGGACTTTCCCACGCTTGCCGGCGCCGGCGCGCTGCGCTCCTCAGCCAATGACATGCTGACGTTCCTCGAAGCATTCCTCGGCTACAAGGAATCGCCTCTGGCGCCCGCCATGAAAGCCATGCTCGAAGTTCGCCGTCCCCTGGGCCAGTCAACAATCGGTTTAGGTTGGATGATTTACTCAACTGACGGCCGGGAGATAGCCTGGCACAATGGAGGCACTGGAGGCTTCCACTCATTTGCCGGATACCGTCCGACAGAACGTATCGGGGTCGTTGTCCTATCCAATGCCTGCGGCGTCGATGACATCGGTTTTCATCTCCTGAACCCGAAGCTGCCGCTCGCCAATTTCGATCCTCCTACGCAGCGCACCGAAATTCCCATCGATCCGAAGCTCCTCGATAACTACGCCGGGCGTTATCGAGTGACGCCGAACCTCGTTTTCGAAATCGCCCGCGACGGCGGCCGCCTCTTCGCACAGGCCTTCGTACAGGCAGGCGACCGTGTCATCGCCGCGCCTAAGTTTGAACTGTTTGCCGAAGGCGAGAAGAACTTCTTCGCCCGGGTGACTGACAAACAGATTGCCTTTGAGACTGGTCCCGATGGCCGAGCCACAAGCCTGATTCTGTACCAACCCGGCCGCGAACCCGCGCCCGCCCCCCGCTTGTCCTGATTCGCGACTGGGTCCGCGCTTGACAGTCACCCTCAGGCCTCGCTATACTACCCATAATATACTTATGCCTAAGAAAGAAATGCCTTCCGGCGCGCTGGTCCTGCTCATCCTGAGGGTTCTTCGCTCAGGTCCCCTCCACGGCTACGCGGTCGCCCAACGGATTCACTCCCTCTCCTCGGAGGTCCTGCGCGTGGAGGAGGGCGCGCTCTATCCCGCGCTGCAGAGAATCCTCCTCAAAGGCTGGGTAACCGCCGAGTGGGGCATCTCCGAAACGAACCGGCAAGTCCGTTTCTATCGCCTCACGCCCGCCGGGCGCAAGCAGTTGGAAAGCGAGCTGTCCGACTATGGCCGCGTGCACCAGGCAATTCAAGCCGTTTTGCGAACCGCCTGAAGGTTAATCCATGAATGAATTCTTTCGCCGCCTACGCTATCTGTTGAACCGCCGCCGTTTCGACCGGGAACTTGCCGGCGATCTGGAAATCCATCGGGAAATGGCGGCAGGGGAACACCGGCACTTCGGCCACACGCTCCAAATCCGCGAGGAGGCGCGCGAGGCCTGGGGTTGGACGTGGATCGACCGTCTCTCCCAGGACCTTCGCTATGCGTTTCGATTGCTGCGAAAGTCCCCTGGCTTTACCGTGGCAGCCGTCCTCATTCTGTCCATCGGGATCGGCGTCAACATCGCCGCATTCGGTTTCTTCAACCTGATGGTCCTGAGGCCGCTGCCGGTTCGAGATCCGGCTACGCTGGTGCGATTCCAGCGGCTCTCTCCCAAGGGTTACGCATCGGTATTGCCCTATCCGGAAATGGCATTTTTTCGGGAGCGCACCACCACGCTCTCGGCGGTCCTGGCCTTTAATCCCTCGACGATCAGACTGGAGCAGGAACAAAGGCCGCTCAAGGCGCAATTCGTAACCGCCAATTTTTTCACCGAGCTCGGCGCCACCGCGCAACTTGGCCGTCTGCTAGAGCCGTCCCGCGACGACGCGAACGGCGCAGACCCGGTGGTTGTCCTGAGTTACGCACTCTGGCAGAGCCAGTTCGGCGCCGACCCATCGATTGCCGGAAGGACAATTCGTCTGAATGACAAGCCGGTGACCGTGGTGGGCGTTGCGTCCCCCGAATTCAGCGGCCTTAGCCTGGACAGCCAGGAGTTATGGCTGCCAATCGCCCAGCATCCCTATTTCGTCAACGGCAGCAAACTGCTCACGGACTACTCGGTGGAAGGCAGCGGCGTGACCGTCTGGGGCCGCTTGCGCCCGGGTCTGACCCCCAAGGCAGCCGAAGGAGAACTGCGCTCGCTGGCGGCGGCGCTACGGGCGGAGCATCCCAACGACATTTGGGAGAACGAAAGCCTACCTGGCACTCCCGGAGCTTACGCCACCAGCGCGATCAATCAAGGGCACCACGGGACGGGCACAAAGGATCCGAACCCGATGATTCCGGTGGCCGGATTGGCCGGCGCGCTCGTACTGCTGATTCTTGCGGCCGCCTGCTGCAACCTGGGCAGCCTGGTGTTGGCCCGAGGCGTGGCTCGTGCGCGGGAGATCGCGATTCGCGCAGCCATCGGAGCGGGTAGAGGCAGGTTGGTCCGCCAACTGTTCACGGAGAGCCTCTTGCTGGGCATCTTGGGATCGGTGGCGGGATTGGGCCTGGGCTACGTCGTGTTACGCAGCCTGATGGCGGTGAGCGGTACTCCGGCGTGGATGAATCCGGCGCCGGATTGGCGGGTTATCGTCTTTGCCATCGCCCTGGGAATTCTGGCTGCGATCCTCTTCGGACTCGCGCCCGCGTTTCAGGTGGTTCGCCAGCGCAATCGGGCAACCCTCGTGCGGCAGATCCTGATCGGCGCCCAAGTCGCGGCCAGTTGCGTGCTTCTGATTGTGGCGGCCCTGCTGGTTCGGACTTTGAATCGCGCATCGGGCGATCCCGGCTTTGCATACCGACAAGTGGTGTCCATCAATCCGTCGCTCGGCGAGCATGGCTACTCGCCGGCCAAGGCGCGAGCTTATATCGACACGGTGGAATCCCGTCTGCGCAGCGTGCCCGGCGTGGATTTGGTCTCTTCGGCGTCCACTCCGCCGTTAGGAAACAAAACCGTCACCATCGGGCTCAAATCTGCCGGACGCCTCATTCAAATCCACCCCAACGGCGTCGAGCCAAGCTACTTTCAGACGATGCGAATCCCTCTCCTGCGGGGGCGCAACCTGATGCGCGGCGATGCGGATGCGGTGGTAGTCAGCCAGTCTCTGGCCGCTCTCGGATGGCCGGGCGAAGATCCGCTTGGAAAGCAACTGGATCTGGACGACCGGAGATTTACCGTGGTCGGAATCTCCGCCAATGCGCGTGTGGCGCAACCGGAGGATCGGGATTCCACGGAGGCCTATTTCCTCGCCAACGCTGCCGACATGCCTTCGATGGTTGTTCTGGTGAGGACCTCGGGCCGGCCGGAACAACTGGCGTTGACGCTGGCGTCGATCGCCAAGGCGGCGGACCCCGCAATCGTTCCCGACGTTCAACTGATGAACGCGTCCTTTCAACAGCGCCTGCGCGGACCGCAGTACAGCGCGCTGTCCGTGAGCCTCCTGGCTTTCGTTGCGCTTTTTCTTGCATGTCTCGGCATCGTAGGGTTGGTTGCCTACGCGGTGTCGCAACGAACCAAGGAAATCGCGATCCGGATGGCCCTGGGCGCCAAACCGCCGCACGTTTTCGCGATTGTGATACTCCAGTTCGCGCGGCCGGTGGTTGTGGGATTGCTGGTTGGCTTGGCGGGAGCAGTGGCGTTGTCCACAATCCTGCGCCAGGTGCTTTTCGGCACGGGCAGCCTCGATCCGGTGGCTTACCTCGGCGCTATCGGGATCTTCACCGCCACAGTCGTTCTGGCGTCGTTGTTCCCTGCAAGCCGGGCGTTGCGCGTGGATCCGATGCGCGCCCTCCGCAACGATTAGGTCTGCGCGGGTACTTGACAGAAAAGTCCATTAACTTTACTATGTAAAGAACTCTTTGGCATCGCAATGACGATTTCGAAATTCCTGGCGCTGTCCGGCGTTCTCGGAGCAGTGGCATTCTTCGGCGCGCTCTGGCTGGAGCACCGAACCGCGACCGCGCTCCCGGCGCCTACGGGACCCTACGCGGTTGGCCGGGCGATCTACGATTGGACCGACAATGCCAACCCGGACACCCTGGCGCCGGTTCCCGGTATCAAGCGCGAGCTTCTAGTCTGGATCTGGTACCCGTCCGAGGCTCTGCAATCGGCGGCAATGGAGGACTATCTGCCGGCTCCCTTGCGAGCGGAGGTCGAACGCGACCGTGGCGCCCTCATCAGCCACCTTCTGACGCGAGACCTGTCGAAGGTCCACACGCATAGTATCGTTAAGGGCAGCGTGTCAGCGCGCGAGACCTCCTACCCCGTGGCAATTATCAGAGCCGGGGCTTCCTCCGGGATATGGAACTACTCGACGCTGGCCGAGGATCTGGCCAGTCACGGCTACATCGTCGTGGGCTTTGACGCCCCCTACCGCACGGATACGGTCGTCTTCCCCGACGGCCGCGTCATGCGGAGGACGCCGCAGAATAACCCCGAGCTTTGCGACGGCGAGCCTCCATCCCAGCAAGAGGTTTGCGTGAGCACAGTCTTCACTGCCTGGACCCGAGACATCGGGTTCGTACTCGACCGGCTGGCGCAATTGAATGGTGCGGACCCATCCGGCAAGTTCACGGGTCGGCTCGACATGACGCGCGTGGGAGTGTTCGGCCACTCATTCGGCGGGGCGGCCGCGGCGCAGTTCTGTCACGACGATTCCCGGTGCAAGGCGGCTATCGATGTGGATGGCGCTCCCTTCGGCAGCGTGGTTCGCGAAGGCATGGACAAGCCGTTTCTCTTCCTGCTGAGCGACCACAGCCATGAGTCCGCCGCGGAAAGCGCGCAAATCCTGGCAAACATCCAATCGATCTACGACCGGCTGCCCGCGGCGGGACGGCTGCGCATCGCGATCCGTGGCGCGAACCACTTCCTCTTCAGCGACGACGGCGCCCTGCTGAAAAGCCAAATCGTGATGGGCGCGCTCCGCATGGCCGGTATTCTCGGCATCGACGGACGCCGCCAGCTTGCCGTGACGGCGTACTGCGTGCGCACCTTCTTCGATGAGTACCTTAAAGGAGCAGGCGATTCGCGGCTCAAAATCTCATCGCCGCTATACCCGGAGATCGTAATGTGGGGCGGGCCTCCTGGCCTGCCTTCTTCTGCACCCTTCTTTCTCGATCGCTTGCCCACAAAATAGCGCGGGCGCCCGGCCCGCCCCACTATTTCAGATCCCGTCACACCAGAAACCCTCGCCAGCACCGAAATTTCCCTTGCCAAACGACCACAACAATAGTAGCTTGAACAGTATGAGTAGTTCATCGCTATGCCTCTCCCAAAACTAACCAAGCTGGAGCTGCAAATCATGGACGCCCTCTGGAAACAGGGACCGTGCTCCGTTCGGGAGATTCAGGAATCGTTCCCGGCAAGGAAGAGGCCCGCCTATACCACGGTGCAGACCATGGTCTACCGGCTCGAAGTCAAGAAAGCGTTGCGCCGCGTCAAGAAAATCGCCACGGCGAACATCTTCGAGGCGTCCGTCTCGCGTGACGCGGCGGAGCGCCGCCTGATCGACGACTTGCTCGGCTTGTTCGGCGGCAGGAGCCGGCCCATCATGGCCCACCTGATTGAATCGGGCACGCTCACTCTTGACGATGTGCGCGAGGCGGAACAAACCCTCTTAAAGGCCGCCGGAGAGGACCAACCGCAATGAATCCGGAATCTGTGTCCTGGCTAGCAAATCACCTGTGGCAATCGACTCTGTTCGCGGCGCTCGCAGGCTTGCTGACACTCACTCTGCGCAATCATCGCGCCCGACTGCGCCATGCCGTGTGGCTGGCGGCTTCGTGCAAATTCCTCATCCCGCTTTCCGCGCTCGTAGCCCTCGGCAGTCATATCCCATGGCGCTCCGCCCCACGGATCGCACAGTCCAGTTGGCCGGTTGTCATGGAAGTCAGTCAGCCATTTACGGCGCCGGTTTCGTCTCCTTCGTTCGCGATTGCGCCGCACGCTGCCGGCCCGCTTCCGGCGCTTCTATTGCTCATTTGGGCGTGCGGATTTCTGGGCTTCGTCTGCTCGTGGTGGATTCGCTGGCGCCGCATCGCGGCCGTCGTTCGTGCCGCAACGCCCGTCCGCCTGGAAATACCCATTCGGGCATTGTCCTCGCGTACCTCCATGGAGCCGGGCGTATTCGGCGCTTTCCGGCCGGTCCTGTTGCTGCCCGCCGGCATCTTTGAGCGTTTGGCGCCGTCCCAGTTGCAAGCTGTCATCGCACATGAGCTGTGTCACGTCCGCCACCGGGATAATCTCATCGCCGCCACGCACATGCTCGTGGAAACCGTCTTCTGGTTCCATCCCCTGGTGTGGTGGATCGGCAAGCGCATGATCCAGGAACGGGAGCGCGCCTGCGACGAAGAAGTTTTGCGGCTCGGCGCCGAACCACGTGCCTACGCGGCGGGCATACTCAACGTTTGCGCGTTCTGCGTGTCGTCGCCGCTGGCGTGTGCATCCGGCGTGAGCGGATCCGATCTGAAAAAACGAATCGAAGCCATCGTGACCAACCGGCCCGCGCGCAATCTGGACGTTCGCGGAAGGATTTTGCTGATCGCGGCCGGAGCCGCCGCACTCATCGCCCCCGTCGCCGTTGGCATGCTCGGCGCACCGCTGGTCCGGGGCCAAACCCACGCCGAAACCGCGCCTCCCGCATTCGAAGTGGCGTCGGTTAAGCCGCATCAGGATACGGGCAGGCGGAATCGAGTCCGCAGCATCGAGCCGGGAAGAATTACGTGCCTGGACATTACCCTGCGCGAGTTGATCCTCATGGCCCATGGCGTAAAGCCCTATCAACTCTCAGGACCCGACTGGATCCAGAACAATCGATACGATGTCGTAGCAACGGCCGGGAAAGCGGTCTCCGTACAGGAGGTCCAACGGATGCTGGCGCCGCTGCTAGCCGAGAGATTTCATCTCGTATCCCACCGCGAAACCCGCGACCTTCCCGTGTTTGCCCTCGTCGTTGCGAAGGGCGGACCAAAATTCAAAGATCCCGGCGATGGCGGCGAACCCAGCTTCACCCAGGACGCCGGCGGTGGCCTGTCCTTCAAGAATTACTCTATGGATAACCTGTCCGACTGGCTTACGCCCTCCGTGGGCCGGCCGGTTATCGATCGCACCAGCCTGGCAGGCGCCTTCTCCTTCCACGCCAACCTCTTCAACCTCGAAAAGGGAGTGCCTTCCGACGACCTGAAGACCACCATGGTCAGTAGCGATGCCGACGACACTCTTCGCGGAACCCTCCAAGAGCAGCTCGGCCTCAAGCTGGAGCCGCAAAAAGCCCCCGTCGAGATCCTAGTAATCGACAGCGCCGACAAGCTTCCCACCGCAAATTAGGTGGGGCGGACCGGGGCGCCCACCGACTTTGTGGGCCCGTCTGCCTTCTTCGGGCCCGTTGAATTCTCGGACGCCACGCCCCGGCCCTTCCGACTGCCCCACCCCGTTCAATATTTCGGGCCCACATATTCGAGGTCGATCAGACTGTCCCGATAATCGATCCGCATCCGGAAGTTCAACAGCGTCGTGATGCCGAGAAGGCCTGTAATCCGCGGAGAATCGCGGGCCACCCTCGTCAGCGGAACCGCGAGGATCCCCGGTACCCCCTGCCTGTAATGGCCGAATCCGAGGGTCAGGAAACCGGAGCTTTGCACCTTGTTCACCTTGCCGGATATCCCTGTCACCGTCACGAGTTCCTCACTCCGCAGGCCGTTGAACTGGCGCGCGTAATCCGGGTCAATCAAGGAGGCTGAACTTCCTGTATCGATCGCAAACAACACCGGCCGTGCGTCATTTACGCGGATTGGGAGCAGAATCTCGTGGCCGACATGCCAAAACGGCGAGTAGGCTGTGAGTTCGGGCGCCACTTCACGATCCTGCCACGCCTGGTCCGCACCCACCGATTTGCGGGGCGGCAAGGGATCCAGCTTCAGCAACATCTTCTCGAAGTCCACCGTGACCAGAAACATGCCAAAGACCTCTGGACCCACCAGGCCATCCTCATCGGTGATAGCTTTTCTGTCCGTAATCCCAATCGGACAATTGGCAAACGGGACGCCGCCGATCCGGACGGTTTCCGCGAACGCCGTCTGTCCGGCCCGGTCGCCCTCGTCGCCAATGCCCCGGAAAGTAAAATCGGAGATCTTTGTCAAGCCCGCCGCGTCCGCCGCCTTGCGATTGACAAGGATGCCGCCCGCCCCGGTATCCATCAACAGATGCAGCGTCTTGCCTCCGTTGATACTGACAGGCAACGCGAACCCCTGGATCCGCTTCGAATCGTACATCAACAAGGACAGCTTGATTTCCGCGTGCTGCGTTGCAGGCGTGTCGAACAACTTGCGGTCGCCGGTCCACTTCAGCTCTTCGATTTGCTGGCGGATCGAATCTCTTATCCCGGTGGCTATCCCGTGCGCTCCGTTCGGGCCGTCGGCGCCCGCGGCGTCGCGATATCTCTCGAGGGCGGCTAGCCTTTCCGCCGGGGCAAGCGTATCCGCGTAATAGCTCTGCGCTTCCAGGTCGGCGGGGTCCTCTCGCCACGCTTTCTGGTAGCAGATTTTAGCCTTCTCGCGAAGAGAACCCGCCTCAAACACGCGGCCCAGACCAATCCACGCGCGCGCGAACTTGTCGTTCAGCCGCACCGCGCTCTTGAAGTCCATTTCAGCATCGGCGATTTCGCCGCGCAGATAGTCGACGCGGCCCAATGCGCTGAATAGTTCCGGATCTCCCGCGTTGCGCGCCGTCGCCGCGCGTAGCAGCTCCGCGGCGCCGTTCAGATCGTGCGCGGCGAGTTTCACCTCTGCCTGCGCCACTGCCTCGGCCGGAGTTTGCGCGCAGGTGTGAGTAGCCAGAATCCATGCGAACGCCGCATACCGGATCGCGGGTGCACATCGCCGGATGGACTGTATCATTCAGTACATGATGCCACTCCATCGCGCTGCGGGTCCAGTGCAAGACGTAGCTTTCTACCGCAAAGTACATTATGATAATAAGCCATGAAGCCCCTTCGCATTGCTCCTCTTCTGGCGGCGGGCATGCTTTGCGCCTGCAGCCATTCCAATAACCTGCTTCTAGGCCGCGTCGAATCCCCGGTGGATGGCCATACCGTGGTGGTCACCGACTGCTATCGCACCAGCGTCCCGCCGCCCTACCAGTTCCAGGACCTCGGCCAACCCGCCTACCGCTTTACGCCCTGCCGCGATGCTGACGTCCTGATTCGCGGCGAAGAGCTAACCGTCAACGGACAATCCTACGGCAAGCTAAATCCAGGGGACGACGTGCTGGTGGATCACGGCGTAGTCAAGATCGGCCGCCGGGGAAGCCACTAACATTCCCGAATCGCGAATCCCACGCACACGAATCCTACGCACTCCGCGCGTTTCCGGCCAATCCTGTTACAATTCTCCTTCGCCATCCCCAAACACGTGCTGCGACGGGTCTTCAAATCTTTTCAGTACCGCGACTTCCGCCTCATGTGGATCGGCGCCTGCACCTCCACCGTCGGCACCTGGATGCAGCTCGTCGCGCAGGCCTGGCTGATTTACAAGCTGAGCCATTCCACCTTCCTCCTGGCTCTCGATCCAGTCCTGAATACCATCCCCATCTTCCTCTTCTCCCTGATCGGCGGCGTCGTGGCCGACCGCGTCGAACGCCGCCACATCCTCAGCGGCTCCCAATATATCCAGATGTTCTGCGCCCTCTTCCTCACCGTCATGCTGGCGCTGCACGCCATACGCGTCTGGCACATGCTGGCATGTTCGCTCGTCTCCGGCTTCGCGCAGGCCTTCGGCGGCCCGGCCTATTCCGCGCTCATCCCCACGCTGGTCGACAAGGAGGATATGCCTAACGCCATCGCGCTGAATTCCATGCAGTTCAATGCCGCCGTCGTCCTCGGACCGGCCATCAGCGCGCCCGTCCTCGCCAAGTTCGGAGAGGTCTGGTGCTTCGGCCTCAACACCGTCTCGTTCATCGCCCCCATCATCGCCCTCGCCATGCTCAAGGTCCGGTTCGCGCCGGCGAAGACCGATGAGACGGTCCTCGACAGCATGAAGGAAGGCGTCCGCTTCATTCGCCGCCAAGGCGCCATGGCCGGTCTCATTATCCTGGGCTTCCTCATGACCTTCATGTTCATCCCCATGCGAACCTTCCTCCCCGTGTTCGCCAAGGATATCTTTCATAAAGGGCCCGGCACCTACGCCATGTTTCAGTCCATCACCGGCATGGGGTCCATCGTGGGCGCGCTGACGGTCGCCAGTTTCGGCAACATGCGGCGCAAAGGTCTCCTGGCCCTTTCGGCGCTGGCCGTCCTGGGCGTCACCGCCGCGGTCTTTGCCGTCTCCCGCTCCCTCTTCCTCAGCTACGCCGCGCTCTTTTGCTCCGGCGCCGCCATGATGGCCGTTTTCGCCTCCGTCAGTTCCCTGGTTCAGTTGATCGTCACCAATGAAATGCGCGGCCGCGTCATGAGCGTCTACAATTTCGCCTTTCGCGGCGGCATGACCATGGGAAACCTGATGTCGGGATGGCTCGTCCCTATTTTGACGGCGCCGGTCGTGGTGCTCGCCAATGGCCTGCTATTAATCGCGCTGGCGGGTTATTTTGCGCTGGCGCAGCGCCGCGTTGCCGCACTCTAGCCTATATGACGATGACGAAGCCGACCTCGGTGTTCCTGCTTACCGCGCTCCTGGCCGCCGCCGCCCCTCCTTCCGCCCTCGAAATGGCCCGCGACCGCCAGGACCGCGCCGCCCTCCAAAAAACCATCGCCGAGTACTCCTCCGCCGCCGCCCGCGCGCCCAACGACGTCAACGCCCAGTACCGTCTCGCCCTGGCTTCTTCCTACCTCGCCGAAGTCTCCCAGGAGCAGCACGATAAGAAGCAGGCCCAGCAGTCCGCCGAGGTTGGCATCAAAGCCGCCGAGAAGGCCGTCGCCCTCCGCCCGGATGCCGAAAACTACCGCGTCCTCGGCATGCTCTACGGCCAGGCCGTCACCGACCTCATGAGCGGCCTCAGCTACGGCCCCCGCGCCAAGAACGCCATCGATAAGGCCGTCGAGCTTGCCCCCAAGTCGGCCGCCGCCTATCTCGCCCATGGCGTCGGAAATTTCTATGTGCCCGTGCAGCTTGGCGGCGGCGCCAAACTGGCCATCGCGGATTTTCGTAAGGCCATCTCCCTCGAACCCGCCAACGCCGAAGCCTGGCTCTGGCTGGGCGTCGCGCTGCACAAGGATAACCAGGACGCCGAAGCCCGCCAGGCCCTGTCCAAATCCCTGGCGCTAGATCCCAATCGCCTCTGGACCAAGCAGGAGCTGGACAAAATCCCGGCCAAATGAAGCCCATCGTCATCGCCGGCGCCTGCCTCGCGCTGTCTCTGTTGACCTGGCTCCAGTTTCCCGGCCATTCCTGGCTCCAGCAGGATAGCCAGATCTACGCGCCCATCCTGGAGCATCTCCGCGATCCGTCCGTCCTGCGCAACGATATCCTCGCCCAAAAGGCCCACGTCGCCTACACCCTCTACGACGAGACCGCCCGCGCCCTCCGCGCCGCCACCCGCCTCGATTTCCGCGACGTGCTGGCCATCGAGCAAATCCTCTCGCGCGCCTGCGGCATCTGGGGCCTTTACCTTTGTGCAGCGGGCCTCCTGGCCTGCTTTCCGGTTGGGAAAACGTGCAATCCCGCCCACTTCGCCCTCTTCATAACCGCCATCTGCTCCCTAGGCGCCATAGTCTCCGGCCCATCCGTCTTAACCTTCGAATACGAACCCACCCCGCGCGCTTTCGCTCTCCCCCTCGCCATCTGCGCCACCGGTCTCACCGTCCACCGCCGTTACCTGGCTGCCGGAATCGCGCTCGCAGCGGCGCTGGTCTACCACGCTCCCACCGCTCTTCCCTTCGTGCTCTTCTTCATCGCGCTGTCCCTATGGCCCTCCAAATCCGAAAACCTGCGCCGCAGAATCGTCAGGCTGGCGCCGCTCGCCGGTGCGGTCCTGCTCCTGGCCGTCGCTGCGCACGTTCAGGAGGGCGCCGGCGAAGCCCAATCATTCTTCGCCCGCCTCACTCCGGGCCTCGAGCGCCTGCAACGCCTGCGCGCCTCCTACAACTGGATCTCCGACGCCCAGCCCTGGCCGCCCGCCCTCCTCGCGCACTACGCCATCCTCTTCGCCATTCTTCTGGCCGCGTTCTTCCGCCTGCGGCGCGATCTGAGCTTCGAGCTGCGCCTCTTCTCGCTAGGCCTGCCGATCGTCGGGATGCTCAGCCTGCCTGTTTCCTGGCTCCTGCTCGACCATTGGCGCCTGGCCATCGTCCCGCAGCTCCAGCCCATGCGATGCATACTCTTCGTGACCCTCTTCGCCCAATTCCTGACGGCCGCCGCCGGCGTGCGCGCCGCCCTGCGCCGGCAGCCCGTCGAGGCCATCGCCTGGTTCGCGCTGGCGTACCTTCCGCCAGTCCAGCCCGTCATGACCAGTCCCTACACCACCCGTGGAATTGCCGTCGTGTTGTCCCTGGCCCTGCTTGCGTGGCTGGCTGTTTGGCTTGCCCAGGCCAAGCGCCAACCCGCCGCACTCGCGCTTGTCCTGGCTGCCTTCTTCGCCATCCCCGGCATCGCCAGGGTGGTCAACTACCCCCGCCTGCTCACGCCCGAATTGGACCAGCTTTCCACCTGGGCGCGCTCCGCCACTCCCAAGGACGCCGTTTTCCAATTCGCCGACGCCGGCAAGGGCCTCGACCCAGGCATCTTCCGCGCCCAAGCCCTGCGCGCCATCTACGTGGATTGGAAAGGCGGCGGCCAGGTCAACTACCTCTCCGGTTTCGCCGCCGAGTGGTGGCGCCGCTGGCTGCAGACCAATCAGAACCGCTTCAAGCCCCGCGACCTGCCGAAATACGCCGCCCTAGGCATTCGCTACATAGTAGTTCAGCCCAAAAACCGCCTGAAAGACCGCCCGCCAGCCTTCGAAAGCCCCCATTACCTGGCCTATGCGCTCCCGTAGCGAGTGGGGCGGACCTCCTGGTCTGCCTTCTTCTGCCTTCTTCTGCCTTCTTCCCCCCCACCACCCCCCGTGTGAATCCTCACCACCCCCTCCGCCTTCAACCCCTCCCCGCGCATCCATTAACTGGAGGTGCATGTCCATGCCCCGAAAAAAACGCCGTATGAGCGAGCTCGGTCCCTCCGTGGCGCCGGCCACGGAGGCGCCGATAACGGACGACTCCGCCGCGGAACAGTCCGGCGATCTCCAGGGTCTGCCAACCGCCGCCGGCGCAGATTCCCAAAGCGTGCGTGAACTAGTCGAGGACGGCCAGTTTTACGAAGCCGCGGTGGTCAGCGGCGTGGAAGAAGCCGGGGACGCGGGCACGGGCGAGGTAAAAACCCGACAGATGCCCATGGACGATACGCCGCCCGAATACACCGACCGCGATCCCGACGACCCGATGGAGTAAACCATGACACCCAGCATAGAGCCGGAGCCAAAACTGCCCGAGCCGGACCCCGACCCCGGCGACGATGAACCAGACTCCCCCATGCCGATGCCGAGCCAGCCAGGACCCGATGTGTTCGATCCCGCCGGCCCCGCGCCCGATCCGTGGCAGGCCTCCGCAACCGAGCCGCGAACGTAAGAGAGCGGTCCGCCCCCACGCCCCGCCGCGTCCATGCCATGTCCACAACCGCCCCGCCCCCCTGCACGCCGCCCCCTGCACGCTGTGATACCTTCGGATCATGCGCAGATCCTTTGCCGCAAGAGCATTGTTGATCGCGTCTGTCCTTACAGCCTCCGTTTATGCCGCCGATCCCGATGGAAACTTCTCCGGGAAATGGGTGCTCGACGCCGCCGCCAGCAGCGCCGCCGCGCTTGGACAGACGGAAAGTTCTCTGAACATCTCGCAAAGCGAAGCCGGCATCCTGTGCTCCACCGGCGCGGCCCAATGGTCGTACGCCCTCGATGGCAGCGAAACCCGCAAAACTATCGGCGAGGAATCGCGAAGCTCTATCGCCAAGTGGGAAGGCGCCGCGTTGCTCATCGATACTCAGGTTTCCGGCCCCCAGGATTACACCGTCATGGACCGCTGGCAGCTCTCGCGCGACCATGACATCCTCACCGTCACGCGGCAGGTAGTTCGCGCTACCGGCCAGGTGGAAGGCACGCTGGTGTTCCGCCGGGAAGGCGCCCCAACGCTCGAAGCCGCCCATCCGTCCCCTCCGCCTCCCGCGCGCCCCCCCGACGCGCCCAGGCAGCTCGCCACTCGGCCTGCGCCGGGCCTCCCGCCCGATGTTACGGTTCCCAGCGGAACCCACGTCCTGCTGCAGTTGATCGGCGAAGTGAGCACCAAACGCGCCAGGGATGGCGACAGCGTCTATCTGCGCACCGCCGCTCCCGTCGCGGTCAACGGGCGCGTCGCGATTCCGCGCATGAGCGACGTCCAGGGGACCATCACCCACGTCAAGCCGGCCGGCCACGTCTCCGGCAAAGGCGAGCTGGCCATCCGCTTCGACAAGCTGATTCTGCCCAATGGCGTGTCGCGCGATTTTCTAGCTCGGCCGCCAGGCTCCGAGGGCCAGGTCCCCGGTAACGGCAAAGCCGCCGATGGCCGCACAGTCTTATATGGAGGCGGCATGGGCGCCACGATTGGGGCCATCACCAGAGGATTGCCCGGCGCCGCGGTGGGCGGCGGAGTTGGCGCTCTGGCCGGCGTTCTCCTCTCCCGCAATCAGGATATCGTGTTGCCCGCCGGCACGCATTTAGAGATGGTATTGGATCGCGATTTGGTGTTTGAGCCAGGCGAACTCCCCTGATGTGGGGCGGGCCTCCTGGCCTGCCTTCTTCCCGGTCACTCAAACTTCTAAATCGATAACCCCTTTCCTTCCCAACATATACACCCTACCGCACCTCAGCCCCATCCTGCCCCCATGCCATCCTGGAATCGGAAGGTTATTCAGAGAATCCCATGACAAACTCACAACATTACGTTTCCCCAGAGCAATTCGCAGCCAATCGCGCCAATGCCGCGGGCTCCACCGGCCCGCGCACCCCCGATGGCAAAGCCCGTTCTTCCCAGAACGCCCGCAAACACGGCTTCGCAGCAGCCGCCTACACCATCCCCCGCCTCGAAGACATCGATGAAATCGCCGAGCTCAGAGAAAGCGTCATCGATCTCTATAAGCCCACCAACGCCCAGGAACTCTTCGCCGTCGAGCGCATTGCCATCACCCAACAATCCATGAACCGCGCCGCCCGCCTCGAAGCCGGTACTCTAACCACATGCCTCAACGACGTCCTCAATCTCCGCGAACGTCCTCTAATGGAGATGGACCCGGAAATGTACGGCGGCGGCGAACCCGGCAAGCAGCAGGTGAAAAACTACCTCTTGGCCGAAGGATTCCGCCGCAGCGTCGGCGCCTGCAACGTCATCCACCTCTGCATGCGCTACAACGCCCAAGCCGAGCGTCTCTACCGCCGCGCCGTCCAGGA